>ENA-OPFT01000711-OPFT01000711.1-human-gut-metagenome-genome-assembly--contig:-NODE-711-length-19277-cov-2.727500_pt1 | contig 19277 bp, 18 predicted proteins | sample MGYA00241714_ERZ501560 | MGnify/ENA primary metagenome ERZ501560 (study PRJEB25962, sample SAMEA2042392) | human gut metagenome | biome: human gut; feature: human-associated habitat; material: faeces...
TTATTTCATTTTGTTCTAACCCATGCTATACTAACTATGTTGTCCACCCGATACCCGACAACGGGAGGAGGTGTAGTCCATATGGAAATCATCATTTCTTTTCTTGTCTCCTGTACGGCTGGTGTAGTTTGCCACTACATCATCAAATGGCTAGATGGCGACGAGTAAGGGCAACACTAACCTAGTAGTTTCTTGTCTACTATAAATAAGCAAGAAGAAGCCCCCAGTATTCGCGGTACTGAGGGCTTCACTCTTTTTGTCCACATGGACTCATCATTTCTTTTGCCTAATGGCATTATAGCATATGCAAATCTTGAAATCAATATACCAACTTGCTTGAAATCCAAGAAAATTTCCGCTGTTTGTCATAAAAATGTCATAAAACTATATTTATTTGGTTTCTTTCATGTCTGGAAACGCTGTAAAATCAAGGCTTTCCAGTCCTTTCCATAGAAATATAACACTTTTCTACAGAAAAAGAGAATTTAAATTTCGTCAAGTTTCATCACATTCCCAAGAGCCCATAAAAATAAAAGATTTAAAACTCTCATTCTGACAAAAAGGAATTTCTCTCACAAGTAATGTGCATCTCATCCAGTACGTGGGAGATGTCTCCGTAGGAAAAGCCTCTGCGGAGCAAAAAGCCTTGAAGCCTTCGCATGGCTTTCTCATCCAATGCGGAGTCTGGCTGGCATTTCTTCTGGACAGTGGCGCGAAGGACGGCCAGCTCGTCGGGCTGTTCCACTTCGGCAGCTGCCTCCCAGGCTGCAAGGGCTGTGGCACGGTCAACTCCTTTACCAGAGAGCTCCTGGAGGATCTTCTGGCGGCTCTTGGTGCCCATCCGAAAGGAAATGTAGTTCTCGGCATACCGCAGGTCATTGAGATAGCCGTAGGAGCGCACATATTCCATGGCATCCTCTGTAGCTTCTGCTGAAAAGCCTGCCTGACGCAGCCGGTCAGACAGGCCTTTCTCTGTGCGGTCCATATGTTCTAAGAGAAACATTGCCTTCCTTCTGGCATTCTTCTGCTCTTCAGATACAGACGCCATCATTTATTCCTCTTCTTCCTCAGGAGCATCAGCTGTCAATGCTGCTTCAGCAGTCTTCGTCTCCTGCTGTTCCTCTTCCTCACCTGGAAGCAGGTTATAATGAATGCGCACCTTGCGCTCGATCTCATCGCAGATCTCCGGGTGCTCCTTCAGGAACAGCTTGGCATTCTCACGGCCCTGGCCGATCTTATTGCCCTCGTAAGCGTACCATGCACCGCTCTTGTTCACAATGGAATTCTCAGCGGCAAGGTCAAGGATATCGCCTTCCTTAGAGATTCCAGTACCGAACATAATGTCAAATTCTGCCTGCTTAAATGGCGGAGCTACTTTATTCTTCACTACCTTGATTCTGGTATGGTTACCAACCATCTCACCGCCCTGCTTCAGGGTCTCTACCCGGCGCACATCAAGACGCACGGAGGAGTAGAACTTCAGGGCACGTCCGCCGGTGGTGGTCTCCGGGTTACCGAACATAACGCCGACCTTCTCACGCAGCTGGTTGATAAAGATCACAACGCAGTTGGACTTGCTGATGATGGCAGTCAGCTTACGAAGTGCCTGGGACATCAGACGTGCCTGCAGGCCTACGTGGCTGTCTCCCATGTCTCCGTCGATCTCAGCCTTTGGAACCAGGGCTGCAACAGAGTCCACGATGATAATGTCAACAGCACCGGAACGCACCATGGTCTCTGCGATCTCAAGTGCCTGCTCGCCATTATCCGGCTGGGAAATATAAAGGTTGTCAATGTCTACGCCGATATTCTTGGCATATACAGGATCCAGGGCATGCTCCGCATCAATGAAGCCTGCGATTCCGCCGCGCTTCTGCACCTCAGCTACCATGTGAAGGGCAACTGTGGTCTTACCGCTGGACTCTGGTCCATAAATCTCTACAATACGTCCCTTGGGCACACCGCCTACGCCAAGAGCAATGTCAAGGCTTAAGGAACCTGTGGGAACGGTCTCTACCTGCATGTTGGCACTGGATTCTCCCAGCTTCATGACAGAGCCCTTGCCATACTGCTTCTCAATCTGTCCCAGCGCTGCTTCCAGGGCTTTTCTCTTCTCTTCATTTATCATGATCTCAATTCTCCTGTTCTTAATAATCAGTACAGTCCCAGATGCTGTAACCATTAAACGGACTGTATAAATATCTCTTTTTCAAAATACGAACCTATGTTCGTTTCTTTCTGTAGTACATAGTATCTTAAATCCATTCTCTTGTCAAGCGTTTCCGTAAATTTCTGTCCGCTATTTTCCCCCTTGGTTACTGTTCACTCCGTGCCCAGTAACACGCTTCGCGATGCACAGAAATCATGCTTTGCATGATTTCGCGCCGCAATCCTCGGGTTTTCTGTGAACTTTGTTCACAAAAAACACCTCGCGGAATATTACCTATGAACAGTAACCCCCCTTGCGCCTGCCAGCTTCAGGCACTTGACCCCACTTCGCCATGTGCCTAAATCATGCACTGCTAAAATACGGACTTTACCGCCTGCCAAACACTTACGTAATTCAATTATCAATCTCTTCCCCTGTTGGAATCTTCCCGGAATTCGGGTGTGAACTTCTTATGTATGCCGGAATCTGTACACATTTTCCCAAATCATGTACCAGACTTCCTGTATTTCTGAAATGATTCTGCGCGGCCTGATTGCCGCCTTGCCTGTCAGTAACTCTACTATATAGCAAAGTATCCGGAATTACAAGAGTTTTTTCCTCCGTAATCCCGGATACATAACCGTTTGGTGAGCTTTCCTCATAAACGGATGCGTCATCTGTGATTCACATCACAACAGTTCCCTTTTTCAACCACGCTCTAGAACACTTCTCACGTGATCCACCTCTTCCCTTGCAGCCTGCGCCGCAGGCACATAATAGCCTCTTGCGCGGGCGATCTGGTAAATCTCCTCCTGGGACATCTCACACTGGTTTCTCATCTGCTTCAGAGTCTGTTTCAGCTGGGGATTCTCGGTCTGCGGGATCATTTCCCCGTAGCGGGTCAGCTCGCCGTTGATTCCCGCAAGGGTATCTGCTACCATTACTTTCTCATTCATGTGTGCCACCTCCTACTGTAAATACTGCATCAGCTGGTTTTTGCAGTCTGCCGCGGACTGGGCAGACTTCTGGAAAAACTGCTTTACCTGAGCGTCTGTCGCCTGTCTGGCATACTCATCCATTTTACAGTGGGTGGTGTCAAAGCCACCGATCAGGTGTCTTAAATTCTGCAGATCCAGTTCTGAAATCTCGTTCATATACTCCGCCTCCTGTTCATGATTTTCTCAATGCCCGGCAGGCAAGGTAAAACCAAAGCCATAAATTGCCCATGTAAGTACAGTTCCTTCATGACCTTTTCCCAAACCCTTATAAACAAAATACAGGAGAAAATCCATTCTCCTGTATCCTGAGCCGGACACCTTACAAAAGGTAATATGTCCGATTTTTCATCTTATTATGTACCGGATCTGCTTCCAGAAATTTCATTGGTACAGATTTTATTCTCCGATGAGCCAGTTGTACATCTCTTCGTACTGACGTGCGGAATTACCCCATGAGAAGTCTTTTGCCATTGCACGATCCACCATCTTATTCCATTCGCGCTTCTTATCATAGAAAATACGCTCTGCATAGCGGATTGTAGTAAGCATCTCATGTGCATTATAATTGCTGAAGGAAAAGCCGGTTCCGGTTCCCTCAAACTCATTATACGGCTCTACAGTATCCTTCAGACCGCCTGTCTCTCTGACGATTGGAAGTGTTCCGTAACGAAGGCTCATCAGCTGGCTTAAGCCGCATGGCTCAAACAGAGACGGCATCAGGAACGCATCGGAAGCTGCATAGATTCTGTGGGACATGCTCTCATCATAATAAATCTGTGCAGATACCTTGCCATGATACTTCCAGTCAAAGTGACGGAACATATTCTCATAACGCTCATCACCTGTACCAAGTGCCACGATCTGTACGGAATCCTGGCAAAGCTCATCCATAATATAGGCGATCAGGTCAAATCCCTTCTGGTCTGTCAGACGGGAAACGATACCGATCATCATGGCCTTCGGATCTTCCTCAAGGCCTAAATCCCTCTGAAGCTGGATCTTGTTCTTCACTTTCTCCTTGCGGAAGGTAGCTGCATTGTAGCATGCAGTCAGATTGCGGTCTGTCTCCGGGTTAAAATCTGTGTAGTCAATACCGTTTACAATACCTCTAAGGCTGTTGGAACGTGCGCGGAGCAGTCCGTCCAGTCCCTCGCCGTAGAACGGTGTCTTGATCTCATCTGCGTAGGTATTGCTTACAGTGGTAACCGCATCCGCAAATACGATACCGCCTTTGAGGAAATTGCCGTCCTTGTATGCCTCAAGCTTATCCGGTGTAAAGTAATAATCGGAAAGTCCGGTAATCTCCTTGATGGTCTTCACATCATACACGCCCTGGAATTTCAGATTGTGGATGGTCATAATGGTCTTGATTCCCCAGAAGAACTGATTCTGCTGGAAGCTGTCATGGAGGTAAACAGGAACAAGGCCTGTCTGCCAGTCATGGCAGTGGATAATATCAGGACGGAAGCCGATCACCGGAAGTACGGAGAGCACTGCCTTGGAGAAGAATGCGAATTTCTCCAGATCCCACGGAGCGCTGTCATACGGCTTCGGGCCGCTGAAATAATATTCATTATCTATAAAGTAGAACTGGATACCGTCATATTCCATCTGTAGAACACCTACATAGCAGTTCTTGTAGCCCAGATCCATGTAGAAGTGTGTGACATATTCCATTTTGTCCTTCCACTCCTGTTTCATGCAGGCATATTTCGGTAAAATTACGCGAATGTCAAAATAGCGTTTATCAAAGCATTTCGGCAGTGAGCCAGCAACGTCAGCTAATCCCCCGGTTTTAATAAAAGGCACTGCTTCTGATGTTGCAAAAAGAATTCTTTTCATTCAAAAAACCCTCCTTAGTAATAGCAAATAGCTTCTGATAGATTACATTATACCCTATTTTCCTCCTATTGGAAAGAACGATTTTTATATTCCAGCCGGATTTTATCCGCAATCAGGGCAATAAATTCAGAATTAGTAGGTTTTCCCTTCCCATTACTTACTGTGTAGCCAAATAACTGGTCAATGGTGTCCATTTTTCCCCGGCTCCAGGCTACCTCGATGGCGTGGCGGATGGCACGCTCCACACGGCTTGGGGTGGTCTGGTGACGCTTGGCTATGGTGGGATAGAGAATTTTGGTAATGGAGTTCAGCATTTCCATATCATTTACGGATAAAATAATGGCATCCCGCAGATACTGATAGCCTTTGATATGGGCGGGAACTCCGATCTCATGTATAATGTCCGTCACGTCCGTTTCCAGATTTCCGGGATTGTATGTACCTTCCTCTTCTCTTTTTCTGGGGCGGTTCACTTCCTTCATCCGGCGTTCTCCAGCCCGGCGGATGTGCTTGATCCGGTTCAGAAGCATTTTGTTGTCAAAGGGCTTCAGCATAAAATAGTCCGCCCCAAGATCAAAAGCATCCTCTGTGATCCGTTCCTGTCCCACAGCAGAAACTACGATAAAAGAGGGAACCTTTTTCAGATTGTCGTCATGACTTAACCGTTCCATTACAGAAAGCCCGTCCAGCTTGGGCATGATAATATCCAGAACAACCACGTCCGGCTGCTTTTCTTTTATAATATTACAGATTTCTTCTCCGTTATGTGCTTTTCCAACCAGCTTCAGATCCTCGTCCTGATCAATGATCCTGCTTAGTACTTCCACCATTTTCTCATTGTCGTCTGCGATTGCCACATTCAATTTTTCCATGAGGCTATTCTCCTCCTATTTCGAAAATCCTCCAACAGGCTTCTGTCGGAGATATATTGATGCCGGGGTAAAAAGTCACTTTCTACCAGTCCGGCATCCTATGATTGCTTGTACAAAACATCTGGGCCCTGTTTGCTCTTGCACATTTTTCAGAAAAATTTTCCTTTGCTGTAACAACGTCTATTATAGTGGAACAGCCATGGGGAAATCAAGCCGAAACTGCCGATTTTACTGGATTTTCGTTCGATTTGTTTCGAGGTTTTTTGCTCATTTTCCAGACAGAAAAAAGGCATTTTCCCAATTAAATTTTATAATGTGACAGCATTCCCCACAGTGTCTCATTTTAACCTTTGTTTGTCATTTTTCGCATTTTATGATTGAAAGAAATGGAATCCGTTCATAAAAATACAAGACTGAAATTATGATTTTCCCACATACTAAAAAAGAATCGAAGAAGCAGATATCAAGTTAAGGACAAAAAACCTTTTGACCCTAACTTCATTTGATCTGACAAACAAAAGAAAAGGATGTGACAGACATGAACCAGAAACGAAAATACAGACATTTTATCCTGTTTTGTCTGGTCCTGGATCTTCTTGCAGTGGTATTTCTCGGCTATCGTTATCTGGACCGGAAAATTCCGGATGAAATCCACATTGACAGAAATTCGGGACTGGATTTTTCCAGTCTTTCCGGGATCCCTTTTGTTTCTTTCGGGGATACCATTACGGTGTCGGGAGAAGGAAGCTATCAGCTGCCCTGCACGCTTTTGGGGAAAATACATTTTAAGGATATCAAAGTGACACCCACGGAGGCGGACAACATTCTGGTCAGCGGGAGCAGCGTGGGAATTTACATGGAAACCTCGGGCGTGCTGGTGATCGACACCGGGGAAATTCTTTCCAGCGACGGACAGATTCAGGATCCTGCGAAAAATCTTCTGAAGCCTGGTGACTATATTGTTGCCCTGAACCAGCAGAAAATATCCTGCAAGCAGGACCTGATCGACGATCTGAAGGATCTGGACGGCAGCGCGGTTACGGTGAGTATCCGAAGGGAAAACAGCCTGGTTCCGGTGTCTCTCACGCCTGTGCAGGATTCTTCGGGCAAATACAAGCTCGGCATCTGGGTACGGGATGATACCCAGGGAATCGGAACTTTGACTTTTGTTACAGAGAATGGAAAATTCGGTGCACTGGGACATGGGATCAGTGATGTGGATACCGGGAATCTTCTTTCTATTAAGGGCGGAAAGCTTTACTGCGCGCAGATTCTCGGAGTGCAAAAAGGTGCCAAGGGAAAGCCCGGAGAACTTTCTGGGCTGATACGGTATCGGAATGATAATGTGATCGGGACAATTAACTCTAATAGTGAGAATGGAATTTATGGAAATTTTACAGGGAATTTCGGCAGTGATTCCCAGCAGTCAATCGCTTTGAGAAAAATGAAAATCGGATACAAGCAGGAACTTCAAGTCGGTCCTGCCTCTATCCTGTGCAACGTAGGTGACGGCGTGAAGGAATATGACGCCAAAATCACCCGAATCGATATGAACCACGAGGACTCCAACAAAAGCTTCGTAATCCAGGTAACAGACCCTGAGCTTATCGACACCACCGGCGGCATCGTCCAGGGAATGTCCGGCAGCCCGGTGCTGCAAAACGGCAAGGTAGTGGGCGCCATCACACACGTTTTCGTTCAGGATGCAGCAAGCGGATATGGGATTTTTATTGAAAATATGCTGGACACATAAATGCTCAAAAAAACAGTAAAAGCCCGCCAGCCCGAAGTTTGTTTCGCACACTCCAGGCTGGCGGGCCTAATTTCATAGGAACCTTATTCCATTATCTTTTTACAGAATGGACATAAACCACTCCACGGTCTTCGGATCGTAATGGGAGAAGAACAGGCTCTCGCCGCCGTCCAGGATGGCTACCCAGACCGGGTTAACATCCCGCTGACAGACGAAGAAGCACATGTAACCTTTTATGTCATAAAAAGAGAAACCGACCGCTGCAAAAATTCTTCTGAAAAATAAGTAAAAAAATAGAGATACCTGCATTTTGCAAGTATCTCTGTCTGTTCCAATATGAAAAGAGTTCTGTATTTCTACAGACCTGCCTTGCACTCTCCTGCCAGCTTTTTCATCTCTCTTGCGTTCTCGAGGACGGCGTCGGTGATCTGGGCGCCGCCTAACAGGCGGGCCAGTTCGCGGATGGAGGACTCCTGGTCCAGGGTATGTATCTGGGTGGTGGTCTTGGTGCCTTCTACCTGCTTCTCGATTTCGAAATGGGAATCTGCCATGGCTGCGATCTGGGGCAGGTGGGTGATGCAGAGCACCTGATGGTGGTGGCCAATCACTGCCATTTTCTCGGATACCTTCTGGGCGGTGCGGCCGCTGATTCCGGTGTCGATCTCATCGAAGATCAGAGTCTCAATCTGGTCACGGTCGGCAAGGATTGCCTTCAACGCCAGCATGATTCTGGAAAGCTCACCGCCGGATACGATCTTGCCAAGAGGCTTCAAGGTCTCCCCTGGGTTGGTAGAAATCTCATACTGAATCTCATCGAAACCGTTGTCTGTGAAGCTGCTTCTTCTGGCAAAGGTGATGGCAAACTGCACATCCAGGAAATTCAAATCTTTCAGGCCCTGGATCACCTTTTCCTCCAACTGATGGCTGTATTCCCTTCGCACTTCAGAAAGACGGCCGCAGGCTGCTTCCAGCTTCTTCTCGGCCTTAACTAATTCCGCCTTGGCTGCCTCAAAAATTTCCTCATATTTCTGAAGCTTCGTCAGCTTCTCCTGCTGCTTTTTCTGGTATTCCTGGATTTCCTCGATCCGCTGTCCGTATTTTGCTTTTAGGCCATTGATCAGATCCAGACGGCGCTCTGTCTCATAAAAAACAGATTCGTCAAAAGTCATATCATCCATATAAGAGGACAGTTCCCTGTTAAAGTCGTTGAGAAGCCCGTCCACCTCGCTTAAAGTCTGGGAAAGGGATTCCAGCTGATCATCATACTCCGTCACTCTGGAAAGCTCACGAAGAGCCTCTCCCACAGCTTCTCCCGCTCCCTGACCGTCATACCCGGTAAGGGCGTGGGCACTCTGGAGGGAATCGATAATTCTCCGTCCATTGGAAAGCTTCCGGTACTGCTTCTCCAGTTCCTCATCTTCCCCCGGAACCAGGGCTGCTTTCTCGATCTCATTAATCTCAAATTCCAGAAAAGCCATCTCCCGGTTCTTCTGCTCCTCGTCCATATCAAGGGATTTCAACTCTGCCTGGCACTTCCGGTATTCCTGATAGGCTGCCTTCACCTTTTCTTTTTCCGGGAAAATCCTCTCACGGCCGTAGGCATCCAGAATCTCCAGCTGCTTCTCCTCGTAAAGAAGGGACTGGTGCTCATGCTGTCCGTGAATGTCAAGAAGACATGCCGCTGCAGCCTTCATCTGGCTTACCGTACTTGTCTCCCCATTTATCTTATTGATGCTCCTGCCGTCCATGATCTTCCGGGACATCAATACCTGTCCATCCTCCGGGTAAATATCCAGTGCGGCAAGCGCCTCCTTTGCTTTCGTATTCTCCACCTGGAACAAAAGCTCCACCAGCGCATAGGGAGCATTTTCCCTGATCATGCTTCTGGATGTCTTTCCTCCCAGGATCAGCTGCATGGAACCAAGAAGAATGGACTTACCAGCACCGGTCTCACCAGTGAGGATATTAAGTCCAGGCCCGAATTCCACTTCAATTTCATCTATGAGTGCAAGGTTTTTTACGTGTAAATGTACTAACAAAGCTGACCTCCTTACGATTCGCTCATATTATGCTGCCAAAGCCAAACCCTCAAAAACAATCGGCGGCAGCTGTTTCAGATAATGCTTTTTTCAGACAACAATCGAGCAGGAAATTCCTGCCCGATTTATTTTTTGCGGAAACGTTCCAAACTCTTTTGGCCAAATCGTCCCTTTTTATCTTCTGTTCAAAATACCGCCAAGCTTCTCCATAACGCCTTCGGCCAGCTCGGTGCTTTTGCAGGCGCACATGATGGTGTCATCTCCTGCGATGCAGCCCAGGATTTCCGGCCACTTCAGGGCATCCAGGGCAGTGGCAACTCCCATTGCCATTCCGGTAACGGTCTTGATCACCACAAGATTCTGTCCCACATCAATGGAGACAATGGCATCGTTAAGCACCCTTGTGTACTGGTCTCCCAGTCCTGGCTGTGTGTCCTGCAGGATCGCATAACGGGATTTCCCGTCCTTTCCTGCAACCTTGGTCATTTTCAGGGCACGGATATCCCGTGAAACCGTTGCCTGTGTCACCTTAAAACCGGCTTCATTTAATCTGGCTGCAAGCTCTTCCTGTGTATCTATGTCATATTCCTGAATCAGTTCGATAATCTTTTCATGTCTTGCTAATTTCACGTCTCAACCTCCCTGCAGATATCCGTCCAATTCTCAGATGATCTGCAATTGTCTCAAAATGATATCCGTTCTGCCATATACCGCAAAGTGGGGCGTGCAGATTGCGGGAATGATTTTGGGGCACACTCTGATCAGCTGTCCCTCATCTTCTGGCGCAGCACCTCAACAAAACTCAGGTGATTCAGCTTCAGAATCCTGGTCTTCACCTCAGCCTTGCGGATCACGATCCTGTCTCCTGTGATCATGGGAATCTCGGAATCCCCATCAAAAGATGCCAGTCCTTTCTCGCAGTCATTGTGGCGTCCCTCGCCCATCTCCACTGTGATCACATCCTCCGCTGGAAAAACAATGCTTCTGGTGTTCAGGGTGTGGGGTGCAATGGGCGTCATAATGGTCATCTCCCCGCTTGGGGAAACAATGGGACCGCCTACAGAAAGGCTGTATCCTGTGGAGCCTGTAGGTGTGGAAATAATAATGCCGTCTGCGTTGTAGGAATTCAGATACTCATCATTGACGAAGTTCTTGAACCTTACCACACGAAGAGAGCCTTCCCTGGAAATAACAATGTCATTTAAGGCAATGTCTTCCCCGATGGCTTCCCCATTCCGGTATACCGTACCAGACAGCATCATCCGCTCCTCCACCTCATAAATATCTGCGATCAGTTTATCCAGTGCCTGGTATACAGACTGCCGGTCCACCTCTGCCAGAAAGCCAAGATGGCCCAGGTTCACACCCAGAAGAGGAATCTGGCTGCGCTTCTCATCATGGGCTGCCTGAATATCCCTGGCGGCCTGCAGAAGAGTTCCGTCACCGCCAAGCACAATAATACACTGTGTTTCCTCCGGGATTTTCCTGGGGTCTGTATAGTGGAACGGACCTTCCTCCTGCCGTCCGGCAAGCTGCACTTCACAGTGTTCGCCCCGTTTTCCAAGGTAATCTACCACATGATCGGTAAATTCCAGATTATTATCTTTTTCACTGTTGGTTATAATATAAAAGTTATTCATAACTGGTTTTAGTTCGCTGCTCCCGGTTTGTCCAGTGCTCCGTGAGCCTGTGCGACCACATTCTCCACCTTCACAGTCAGGCTGTCCGGAACCTGGGTTCCTTCCGGTCTTTTCTTCAGATGAAGAAGGTATTCAATATTTCCCTCCGGTCCCTTGATCGGGGAAAAAGAAAGGTGACATGGCTCAAGGGCAATGCTCATGGCGTAATCCCTTACCTTCTCGATGACTTCCTCATGAACGGCAGGGTCGCGGACAACCCCTTTTTTGCCAACCTTTTCCCTGCCAGCCTCAAACTGGGGCTTGATCAGGCAGACGATCTCGCCGTCCTCGGTAAGCAGATTTCTCACAGGGAGCAGTACCTTGGTCAGGGAGATAAAGGAAACGTCGATGGAGGAAAAAGCAGGTCTTTCCTGAATGTCCTCCGGCACTACGTAACGGATGTTTGTTTTCTCCATGCAGATCACTCTTGGGTCATTGCGAAGCTTCCAGTCTAACTGTCCGTATCCCACATCAATAGAATACACCTTGACGCCGCCGTTCTGGAGCATGCAGTCTGTAAAGCCGCCGGTGGATGCACCAACGTCCATACAGACCTTGCCGGACAGGCTCACATCAAATTCGTTCATGGCCTTCTCAAGCTTCAGACCGCCGCGGCTGACATAGGGAAGGGTATTGCCCCTGACCTCTACCTTTACGGTATCTGCAAACATGGAGCCTGCTTTATCTTCTTTCTGGCCGTCCACATAAACCTGTCCGGCCATAATGTATGCTTTTGCTTTTTCTCTGGAAGGTGCAAGAGCGCGTTCCACAAGCATCATATCCAATCTTTTCTTCATTCTCTTATTCCTTCCGGTAATTCTTAATTCTTTCGGTAATGGCAAACGGACAAAGCCCAAGCTGCTTTCTCAGGCTGTCAACGCCGCCGTGGGCAACAAAACGATCCGGGATTGCCACTGGCAGCACATGGCAGTCTGGATGGTGTTCTTCCATATAGCTGCATACATGCTCCCCGAATCCGCCGTTTTGCACATTCTCCTCTACGGTTACGATCAGATCATGGTTCTTCGCCAGCTGATCCAAAAGCTCTGTGTCCATAGGCTTCACAAACCGCACGTTCACAAAGGTCGGATCACTGCCTGCGTTTCTGAGATTCTCGCAGACCTTCTGACAGACCTCCACCATGCTTCCAATGGCCAGAACCGCGATCTGGCTTCCATTTCTTAAAACCTCGCTTTTGCCAAGGCAGATGGGAGCCTGCTGCTCCTTCATTCCCTGGTACGCATTTCCTCTTGGATAGCGGATTGCCACCGGGCCTTCGGCCTTCACTGCAAAATGCAGCATTTCCCTTAACTCCCAGTCGTTCTTTGGCGCCATGACCGTCATTCCCGGCATCATGCCAAGATAGGAAATATCAAAATTCCCCTGATGGGTCTCTCCATCAGCCCCTACCAGTCCCGCTCTGTCCACTGCGAAAATCACATGGAGCTTCTGCATGCACACATCATGAAGCATCTGATCTACAGCGCGCTGCAAAAAGGAGGAATAAATTGCCACAACCGGAACCACGCCCCCAAGGGCAAGTCCTGCGGCAAAGGAAACCGCATGCTCCTCCGCAATTCCCACATCAAAGAAACGGTCCGGATACCTCTGGGAAAACTTCTTAAGCCCGGTTCCTCCCGGCATGGCTGCTGTGATGGCAGCCAGTTTCTTCTCTTCCTCTGCCTCCTGGCAAAGCGCCTCAGAAAACACATCTGTATATCCCGGACAGGACTTCTGCTCCGTAGGTCTGCCTGTCTTCACATCAAAAGGCCCGATTCCGTGGAACATATCCGGATTGCGTCTGGCCGGCTCATAGCCCCGGCCTTTTTCTGTAAGCACATGAACCACAACCGGTCCTTTCACACGCTTGGCTTCATTGAAAAGACGCATCATCTGGCGCATATTGTGCCCGTCTACAGGTCCTAAATAGGTAAGGCCCATATTCTCAAAAAGCATTCCCGGGATAAACAACTGCTTGATGCTGCTTTTGGTTCTTCGCACGGCATCCACCATGGCAGTTCCCACATGTGGAATCTTCTTCACAGCCTTGTTAACGCTCATTTTCATTCCGGTGTACGCCTCTGCGGTACGGATGGCGCTAAGATAGTGGGACATTCCGCCTACATTGGGGGAAATGGACATATTGTTATCATTCAGGATAATGATAAAGTTCGTCTCCAGCTCCGCTGCGTTATTAAGGGCTTCATATGCCATTCCGCCGGTAAGGGCTCCGTCTCCGATCACAGAAACCACATGGTATTTCTCACCCAGAATATCCCTGGCTCTCACATAGCCGAGGCCTGCGGAAATGGAATCTGAGCTGTGCCCTGCATCAAAGGAATCACAGCTGCTCTCTCCACGCTTTGGAAAACCGCTTAAGCCGCCTTCCTTGCGCAGAGTCTCAAATTCGTCCTTGCGGCCAGTGAGGATCTTGTGAGTGTAAGCCTGGTGCCCCACATCCCAGATCAGCTTGTCATCTGGAAAATCCAGTACATTATGCAGTGCCAGTGTAAGCTCTACCACGCCAAGATTGGATGCCAGATGTCCTCCTGTCCTGCTGACGGATTCAATCAAAAAGCTTCGTATTTCATCAGCCAGCTGCGGAAATTCCGCCAGAGGAATCTTGTGAATATCGTTGGGCTTTTTTATTTTCTCCAGAATCATTTGTATCCTTCTTTCACTTCCTGCGTCCCACCAGCTCCTTCACCAGGGTAAACAGGAATTCATTTTTCTTATTCAGCCCTTCCAGAAGCTTCACCGCTTCCTCTGACAGCTCTGCCACCTGCTGTGACGCCTTCTCGATTCCCATCAGGGTCACGTAAGTGGTCTTATGGTTCTTCTCATCGCTGTGGATAGGCTTTCCAAGCTCCTCGGCAGTGCTTGTCACATCCAGGATATCGTCCTGGATCTGAAATGCAAGTCCAATTCCGGAAGCTGCCTTTTCCACCACAGCCACTTCTTCTGCTGAAGCGCCGCCAAGAATGGCGCCTGCCATCATGGAGCCTTCGATCAGGGCAGAAGTTTTGTTCTCGTAAATATAGTTGATCATTTCACGGCTCATAGGCTTGCCGTCATTTTCCACGTCCACGCTCTGGCCGCCCAGCATTCCGTAAAGTCCGGTCTTGTGGGACATTACCTTCAGCGCCTTGATCACACGCGCTCTGGCCTTCTCGTCCTCAGCCAGATCAAAAGCGGTCAGCATCACCTCATAGGCATAGTTCAGAAGTGCCACGCCGCTTAAAACGCCCATTGCTTCCCCATAAACCTTGTGGGTGGTCAGACGCCCCCTGCGGTAATCGTCATTGTCAAGAGCAGGCAGGTCATCATGGACCAGGGAATGGGTGTGGATCATCTCCATAGCCGCCATAAAAGGATAAGCCAGCTTGTCCTCACCGCCAAACATTCTGCAGGTCTCCAGGATCAGCATAGGGCGAAGACGCTTGCCTCCTGCCAGTACACTGTAATTCATGGCCTGTGCCATAGTTTTGGCAAAGCCCTCCTCCCTAGGAAGATAGGACTTTAACACAGCTTCGATCTCTTCTGTTCTTTTCTTTAATTCATCTTGAAAATTCACCAAGGCTACCATCCTCATTCATCTGAAGCATTTTCTTTTCCACAGTGTCAAGTTTGTCATTGCAAAATTTCAGAAGCCCCATTCCCTGCTTGTAAAGCCGGAAGGAATCCTCCAGAGAGGTCTCACGGTCTTCCAGCTTGTCAGCCAGAACATCCAGCTCTGAAAATGCCTCCTCCAGAGTTTTCTCTTCTTTTTGGTTCTCAGCCATCGTCCCGCTCCTCCTTTCTTGTATCCTGAACAGCGGCACGGATGGTGCCGTCTGTCACATAAACCAGCAGACTATCCCCTTGTTTTACCTGGGAAACAGATGTGACGGTCTTTCCCTTCTCATCTGAAACATAGGAGTAGCCCTGATTCAGCTTGCGAAGTGGGGAAAGTCCGTAAAACCGTTCCAGATACAGAGACAGTCTGTGTCTTTTATCCTTTATCTTCTGTTCCATAGCAGAGGAAATCCGCTCCTGCATGTCCGCCGCATACTGCTGTTGGTCTCTTAACCTGCTCTCCGGATTCAGGTACTGAAGGCGTGTCTGGTAACGCTCCACCTTCGCCCGGTTCACATCGATCCGGTTCCATATAGCACGTTCGATTCGCTCCTGGTAGCCCTGCATGGCATCCAGAAAGCTTCTGCAGTCAAAATAAGCAAGTTCAGCCGCTGCTGACGGAGTGGGTGCACGAAGATCCGCCACAAAATCCGCGATGGTAAAGTCAGTCTCATGTCCCACTGCAGAAATTACAGGTGTATGGCACTCAAAAATCGCCCTTGCCACCTCTTCTTCGTTAAAAGCCCATAGTTCCTCGATAGAACCACCGCCCCGGCCTACAATGATCACATCCACGCCGGCTTCATCCAGCATCTGGATTCCCTTTACAATACTGGCAGCCGCCCCCTCCCCCTGCACAAGTGCAGGATAAAGAATAGTCCGGACAAATGGATTGCGCCGGGTGGAAACGTTGGCAATGTCCCGGATGGCTGCACCTGTAGGGGAAGTAACCACTCCCACCCTGCGGGCAAATTCCGGAATAGGCTGCTTGTATTCCTGTGCAAACATGCCCATGTCTTCTAGCTCCTGCTTCAGGGCAAGAAAGCGCTCATAAAGGGCACCTGCCCCTTCCAGGGTGATCTCCCTGGCATAAAACTGGTAGCGTCCGTCCCTCTCATACACGTCCACCCTGCCGCCTGCCACAACCTTGTCCCCGTCCTTCATGCGGAAAGCCAGTCCCTTGCGGGAGCCAGCGAACATAATGCAGCTTAAGGTACCGCTTTCGTCCTTCAGGGAAAAATAAATGTGGCCGCTTGTGTGGTATTTGCAGTTGGATACCTCGCCTTTTACATAAATATTCTGTAAAAAATAGTCCTGGGTAAACATGTTCTTTACATAACGGTTTACCTGCGCTACAGAATATACATTATTCATTCTTATTTTCCGGTGCCTTGGATCTCACATTGGAGTTCACGACAACGATGGTCTTGGACGAATCCTTCACCTTGAAGCCGGACTTCGGTTTTGCAGGGGATTTCTCCTGGGATTTGGCAGGAGATTTCTTTGCAGCAACCTTCTTATCCGGATTGGCGATCTTGCCAAGGATACCGTTTACGAATGCGCCGGACTCCTCGGAGCCGAAGCATTTGGCCAGCTCTACTGCCTCATTGATGGCAACTCCTACAGGCACTTCTTCTTTCTCATATTCCAGCTCATAGACAGCCAGACGAAGCACGGTAAGGTCTACGCGGTTCATACGGCTGGTCTTCCATCCCATGCTGATGCCGTTTAACTTGGCATCCAGCTCATCGGTATGGTTCATAATGTTCATATATTTTTTGCTGATGTATTCCTTATCCTTCTCTTCCAGATTCTCAATATCAGCAAAGTATAAAGCAAGCTGCTCTTCCATCTCTTTCTGTGAATTGAATTCGCTCATAAAAAGCAGCTTGAAAATGTGTTCTCTCTGTTCCCTTCTTCTCATGGTTCCTCCTATTTATGACTCCCGGATAATTACAGGGTAATGTCTGCTGACGCAGACATTTTTATTTTTTTACTATGAAAGTCAGCTATTCCGTGCCTGCGGCACTCCATAGCTGCCGACCGTATTCGTAATCCGGGCTGCGCCCTACTTACTCATACGGTCTAGCCCGTGCAATGTCTATGCATCTGCGCGAGCAAGCTCGCCATCTGCATAGCCGCTGCACGGGACTTTCATAGTAAAAAAAGGAAAGGTTTACTTTCCTTTTTCGTTCTCCATATCTACGCTTGCAATATGAATATTGACGTCTGCCACTTCAAGGCCGGTCATGTTCTCAATGGCTGCCTTGACTTTCTCCTGGACCTTCTTGCTGGTCTCGAGGATGTTCATGCCGTACTCAATGTTCAGTGTCAGATCAACGGTTACAACGCCGTCCAGAACTTCTACCTTCACGCCCTTGGAAAGATTCTTCATTCCAAGCTTGCTTACCAGCTCATTGGTAATATTACCTGCCATGGAGGCAACTCCGTCTACTTCTGTAGCGGCAAGTCCGGCGATAATAGTAACGACCTCATCTGCGATCTGAACCTCACCGATTCCCTCAATATCCTGTATTTTATATGTTGTTCTCTTCTCTGCCATGCTTACAAACCTCCTAGGTTTAATCTGCCGGCTGCCGGAAAATTCGCATCTTTCCACGAGGCCAGCGTCAAATCTGCCTTACGGCGTATTTACACGAAACGGATCATCCCACGCATCTGCGCAGTTCTATTTCTATCCGAGACTTTCTTTAATTATAGCAAAATGCGTCAAAAATGAAAAGAGTTATTTACTGAATTCTGTTAATATTAAGTCTGGATTTCGATCTTCTGTCATGCCCACGCTCCATGCATTGACAAACAAAAGCAGCGGATTGCCCTTCAGGTCGGTAACCTTCTTCATATCAGAGGTTCCCGCGATCTTGTCCACATTGACTTCCTCTTTGTTTGCGATCCATCTGATATGCTCATAAGGCAGGTTCTCCAGGCGGATCTCCACGTTATACTCATTTTCCAGACGATATTTCAAAACATCAAACTGAAGCACACCTACAACGCCCACAATGATCTCTTCCATATTTCCGTAAAGCTCCTGGAAAATCTGGATGGCACCTTCCTGCGCAATCTGGTTGATGCCCTTTACAAACTGCTTTCTCTTCATGGTATCCAGAAGTCTTACCCTTGCAAAATGCTCCGGTGCGAAAGTCGGGATTCCCTCGAAAGCAAATTTATTTCCCGGTGCACAGATGGTATCACCAATTGAAAAAATACCCGGGTCAAAGACACCGATAATATCTCCTGCATAAGCTTCATCTACCACATGGCGGGATTCTGCCATCATCTGCTGGGGCTGGAGAAGTCTCATCTTCTTCTCGCCTTGCACATGGTAAACCTCCTGGGAAGCGTCAAATTTGCCGGAGCAGATACGCATAAAGGCAATTCGGTCACGGTGTGCCTTGTTCATATTGGCCTGAATCTTAAATACAAAAGCGGAGAAATCATCGCTCATAGGATCTACAAGGCCGCAGTCTGCCATTCTTGGAAGAGGGGATGTGGTCATTTTCAGGAAATGCTCCAGGAAAGTCTCCACACCAAAGTTGGTAAGAGCTGATCCAAAGAATACAGGAGTCAGTTCTCCTTTACTTACCATCTCCTGATCAAACTCTGCGCTTGCGCCGTCCAGAAGCTCGATTTCCTCAAGAAGCTGGTCCTTCTGCTCCGGGTCCATCACCTCAAGCACGTGAGGATCATCCAGGGAAATCTCCTCGAAGCTTCCCTCCTTGGTACCCTTCTGGGTATCGGAGAAGGTCAGGATCTTGTTAGTGTTGCGGTCGTAAACACCGCGGAATTTCTTACCGGAACCAATTGGCCAGTTAATAGGACAGGTTGCGATTCCAAGCTCCTTCTCGATCTCATCCAGAAGATCGAAGGTGTCGTTGGCATCACGATCCATTTTGTTAATAAAGGTAAAAATAGGAATATGTCTCATTACACAGACCTTGAACAGCTTTCTGGTCTGGGCCTCAACACCTTTGGAACCGTCAATTACCATAACTGCGGAGTCCGCAGCCATCAGGGTACGGTAGGTATCCTCTGAGAAGTCCTGATGTCCGGGGGTGTCCAGGATATTGATGCAATATCCGTCGTAATGAAACTGCAGTACGGAAGAAGTAACGGAAATACCTCTCTCCTTCTCAATTTCCATCCAGTCTGATACTGCATGGCGGGCCGTTGCCTTTCCTTTTACGCTTCCGGCCAGATTGATGGCCCCTCCATACAGCAGAAATTTTTCTGTCAATGTTGTTTTACCGGCATCCGGATGGGAGATGATGGCAAAGGTTCTTCTTTTTTCTATTTCTTTCGTATACTT
>ENA-OPFT01000720-OPFT01000720.1-human-gut-metagenome-genome-assembly--contig:-NODE-720-length-19186-cov-4.462391_pt1 | contig 19186 bp, 10 predicted proteins | sample MGYA00241714_ERZ501560 | MGnify/ENA primary metagenome ERZ501560 (study PRJEB25962, sample SAMEA2042392) | human gut metagenome | biome: human gut; feature: human-associated habitat; material: faeces...
TGGACGCTGATGGCGGGCGGGACGGTGAGCTACAGTGCGAGGGGAGCGGGAATGTCTCGTCCTGTCGGCACCGAACTGCCGCCGTTTGTGAAAGAAGTGTCTGATATTGTGTTTAATGACAAGTCTGGAAGGTCTGATTCCGACCAGTTGCAACTGGAGTATGTAGAGAACGGCAATCAAAGCTCCTATCAACTGGTGGACTACTACCGTGATTCGGAATATGATGTATATAACTTCACTTTTCCCGGACACAGTGGACAACACTACGCCATGAACAAAGGCGACAATTTCAGTATTCCTTCTACGCTGACCCTTGAAGGAGATTATTATCCCAGGGCACACGATGAGGAGGGCAACGTCTATTATTTTGAGTATGGAGACAGCGACGACTATGACCGCAACCGTACGTATTACCTGACGCGTATTGTCTCGGCCGACGGCAAGGAAACGGTGAACTTTACTTACAAGTATTTTGGTGTAAGTGAGGCGAACGATGTTAGCCGTCCTATACTGAATTACTTTTATGTCATCAGTGAAACCACCCGTTACGGCGGAACAGTCACTTCAGGAACCTCTTATGGTGGTGGAATGCCTGGCATCTCTTATAAGAAATTCAGAACTCCTGTGCTCGCTGAAATCAGCAGCAGTGCGGGGAAGGTGAAGTTTTACTATTCCGGACAGCACTCGCATTCTTTGACGGGAATTGATATTCTCGGTGCTAATGGTACCCTGTTGCGTACCGTTACCCTTGACAAGACCGATGATGCCTACTTGGATGCTGTGAATTTCTGTACTCCTACAGGCAGTACTGTCTATTCCTACCGATTGGAATACAATGGAAAGAAACCTGAAGGCAATGTCAGCATCGACTACTGGGGATATTATAATTCTTCATTTGCTTCTTCCGCCAATCAGCTTTATGTTCCCGATTTCACTGTACCCCGTTATGGGTTTAGTGATGGGCAGAAAATTCCCGGCATGGACCGTACTCCTAATCCGTCTGCTATGCAACTGGGTATATTAAAGAAGATAACTTATCCAACCCGTGGATACTCCGAGTTTGCTTATGAGGCTCATCGCGCCGATAATCAGACGTATGGCGGGCTTCGTATTGCAGGGATAAAGAATTATGATTCGGCCGGAAACTTGCAGGAAAGTAAATGGTATAAGTACGGTAACAACGATGACGGTAACGGTCGTGCCATCCGTCGGGTGGACTCCTACGATTACATGGTTCCATCCCTCGTTGTGGAGAGATTGTATAACAAGCCCGGTGAGCCTATAGATGGTCCCGGTGACCGAATCCTCTCCAAAACGTACTACCCCTTCCCGAAATGCAGCTACTTCGCACAGGGGAGTTCGGTGGTCTATCCTGTTGTCACAGAATATGTGGGTTCCCCCTCCGGCGCTTATGGGAGCACGAAGTATGTCTATACAGACTTTCCCGACTATGTGATGAATAGGACGTGGCGTGGTTATAAGACGGAAATTCCCTTGTGGTCGTATGCCTGGAAATCGGGGAAGCTACTCCAAAAGACGGTGAGGGACGGGAATGGGCATGTGGTTTATTCCCTTGAAAACGTATATGAAGAAACAAACCGTAAGGACCATTTGAATCTGAAGGTGAACCGCTATGCGCATATCCTTGACCAAGGTGCTACCCTGTCTGACATAGAGCGTCTTTTCTCGGCCCCTTCAAACCACAACTACGCGGTTGCCATTGAGGGATCGCTGCACGATTACTACAATTATTACATTACCAGCGGTGAATATGCCGTGAAGGAATCCCGTGAAATGAAGGACGGAGTAACCCGGATTGCCTGTTACCGCTACAATGATCTCGGGCAGATTGTTGAAGAGTCTTTGGCCGGTGCGGGCAGTGATACACTGACCACTTGCTACCGATATCCTTATGACGCGTGGAAGGATGGCACGGACACACCGGTACAATATGCCATGTTCCAAAAGTATATGTTTGCGCCGTTGCTGACAAAGAGGGTGTATAGGAATGGTTTGTTTGTGGACGAAGCAGAGAATGAATATAAAGATTGGGGAGATTTTGTCGCCCTGCAAAATGTGAAGCAACTTAACTATTACGAGCCCCGCATCAAATATCAAAGCTATGACAAATACGGCAATCCTACCCGTATCTCTAAAGACGGTGAATTTGAAGATGTCTCCTATATCTGGGGGTATAAGGGGCAACGGGTTGTTGCTGAAATAAGAGGCGGTTCTTTCAGCGCATTAGGACAAACGTTGATAGACAGGGTGACAAGCGCCGTTTCTCCTTCTTCGGCTGATATGGCTGCCATAGAAGCGCTTAGGAACAATCATTCGCTTGAGGGCAGCCGGATAACGACTTATTATTATGATTCCGCTCTGAACCTGGAACAGCTCGTGATGCCCAACGGCACTAAGACCAACTACGAATATGACTCTTTCGGGCGCCTGTCGTGCGTGAAAGACCATAACGGAAAGGTCGTCGAGAGTTATCAATACAATTACAAACAATAAAAAAACGCAATGATTATGAAACGAAACTTATTATTCATATTGCTGCTCTGCGGCTCCTTGCATCATCCGAAGGCGCAGACCGGAAACAATAATTATGTGAGAACTACCGTTCCTACCGTTGCTACGACCGCAACAAGCGGTCTTTCGGTATCCAACAGTATCACCTCCTACCAATACTTCGATGACCTGGGTCGTCCCTGGCAGACTGTTCAGGTGGGAATGACTCCCGGCCAACTGGACCTGGTGACTTATCAGGAATATGACGCCGCAGGCCGTAGCTCGGCTACCTGGCTTCCTGTGAATGCCGCTTCGGGCAACAACGGAAATCCGCTTTCGCTGAGCACCGTCCAATCCCGTTCCCGATTGTCGTCCAATTATGGCGACGGCAAAGCGTATTCCAAACCTGTTTATGAGGCTTCCCCCTTGGACCGGGTATTGGAACAGTACGGTCCGGGAGAGGAGTGGCACGACAATGGCAAACGTGTGAAGACCGAGTATCTCAGCAATACAGCCGATGGTGAATTGTCTTGCAGGTGGTACCGGACTACGGATACCCCTGGCGATGTACAGGTCAGCATCCAATCCGGGAAAGTGTATCACCCGGCAGGCATTAGTGCAGGGCGTAGGAAAAAGATAGCAAAAATATTGTTTGCACTATTTGAACATTGGCTGTGCGAACCATCTCTCAAACATCCATGTCACCACCACATACAGACCGAAGGCTGAGATGAACCCTACAATCGAGTCGATGAGATAATGTGCCTGGATATACACCGTGGCACAGCAAAGCAGTATATAGAATGGGAACAGACATGCAAACAGCCGGCGACTGCCACGCCATGCCATAATCATCAAGAGCGTGGAGATACCCACATGTGAACTGGGAAAAGCCGCCGTAGGACGCTCACCAATTTGCTGTGACCCCTCTACCAAATTGTAGAAGAACCCATGATCGTATCCCGGTCCGGGCAGCAACTCCTGATTATGGTTGAAGTAATCTCCAATGGAAGGGAACACCCCTTGCGCCACATTATCATCTCCGATAGCCGGAAAATAGAATTGCGGGCCTGCCACCGGAACAAAGATATAAATCAGATAATAGATAAAGAACGAAGTGACCAGCACGAATGATAACTTTTCGAAATACTGAAAACGGTAGATAAAGTACCAAAGCACCACAATCAGAATCATCGGATAGTAGAAGAAATACCCCATATTAAACGGCTCACTCACCCACATCTGCGGAAAACGAAGACAGAACCATACTGCCGGTTGTCCGTTGAACAGCCACTGTTCGGCCGAAGCAAAAACATGGTCGAGGTTCGGGAATATCCGGTTAAACTCAAATGTATCGGGGTACCAATATGAAAGCAGAGACATCTGGATGGCAATACGCACAAAAGCAGAGAACTTACAGGGTGCCAGCCGGTAAAGATACATCAACAGGAATGTCATGCCGGCAATCATAGCACGATCAATCAACATCTGTACAGGATGATCCATTTCCTGGAAAAGAAACAAGATCAAAATAGAAGTCAACAGATTATATATAAGTGTTATCTTCTCGACTGCAAACAACCCTTTCCGGGTTTCTACCTTTTTAAATAAATCTAAAGCCATCCCTCGTTCTTATACCAGGCAACGGTCTCCTTTACGCCTTGTTCCAGATTATACTGGGGCGCAAAACCCAACTCTTTTACAGCCGGGGTAATGTCACATTGCCAATTGCGTTGTTTCATTATGTTATACTTATCAGAATTGAGCGTACTTGGTATCTTGTTCCACTTTGCCCAGGATTCAGCGAGCAAAGATACAACTTTCAACACAATTAACGGACATATCACCCGAATTACAAACGGATTACCCAATTCTTTCCGGATCAAGTCGGAAAAAGCACGGCTACGATACACCTGACCGTCTGCCAGGAAATAGGCACGGCGACATGCCCGCTTCTCGATACCAAGGAACACAGCCTGCACAATATCTTTCACATAAATAAATGTCAGATCCTGACGGCGGAAACCGACTGCAAAATCCGTATGTTGCTTGATAGACTTAGCCATCAGGTAATAATCTTTTTCACGCGGGCCATATACTCCTGTGGGGCGATAAATAACATAGGGGAATCCGGGAATACTTTGTAAATAAAGCTCGGCTTTGAGTTTGCTCAATCCGTAAGCGGTGTTGGGCAGGGGCGAATCTTCCTCTGTAATCGGTTGGTAAGTTTTCTCATGAACAGGACCGAACACACTCAGCGTACTGATATAAATAAACTGTTTCGGTATCATGTTCAGCTCGCGAAGAGTATCAACGAAATATTTCGTCTGCAAATAATTCACCCAGTCGAATTCCCGTTTATCGGTGCACTTGGTTACCCCGGCACAATGGATGATATAATCAAACTTATTATACGTTCCTTTGTGTCCGGAAAGTTGGGCACGCAGTTCATTGGGATGTGCAAAGTCCAGTTCAAGGATATGTATTTTGCGGTTTCGCAAATACTCCCGGCTACTGCTTGAACGGATTCCCGCCCACACACCAAACTTCCGCTTCAACGCTTCTTCCACGATGAAACTTCCGATAAATCCGCTGGCTCCTGTAATTAATATACTTTCCACCTGTCACTCTTTACGTTAAACAAATGTATTTAGTGCGATTAGGAATCACTATTTCAACGGTTCGACATGAATACCCACATGTGTACCCCTACCGAACATCTCTTTTAGCTTGTTCTCTATTTCCGTCGCTGTCCGGTGTGCCTCTTCCAAAGGAATCTTGCCATCCATACGCACATGTACTTCAATGGCACAATAACTCCCAATACGACGTGTACGCAAATGATGCGGTGAACTGACACCGGGAAATGACAGAATGGTCTCCTGTATCTGATTTTCCACCTCGACAGGCAACGATTTCTCCAGTAGTTCATCTACACAAGGTATGAGCAACCGGATAGAGACTTTCATAATAAAGAAGCTTACTATCACTGCCGCTATCGGATCGAGTACCCGCCAATGGGGACCCAACAAAATTGCGCCACCAATACCGATAGCTGTGCCAATGGAAGAAAGTGCATCACTCCGGTGATGCCACGCATTGGCAATCACTGCCTGTGAGTTCAATTTCTTTCCCTTAAATACTGTATAGCGATAAATAACTTCCTTTGAAACAATGGATATCAACGCTGCTGCCAGTGCCAGAATACCCGGTTCCTGCAAAGAACCTCCCTGCAAGAAACGATAAATGGACGATACACCGCTCCAAAGAATACCAAATCCCACAAACAGCAACAGAATACCGATAATAGCCGTAGCCAATGTCTCGTACTTTCCGTGCCCGTAATCGTGGCTTTCATCCTCGGGCTTGGCAGATATACGCACAAACAGAATCACTATAATATCAGTGACAAAGTCCGACAATGAATGAACCGCATCTGCCAGCATAGCAGCACTATGGCCGAAGAAAGCGGCAAAGAATTTGAATACAAGCAAGAGGAAATTTACAATACTACCCATCACAGTCACCCGGTAAATTCCTTTTTCCCGTTCAGTGTTTTGCTTGTCCAACGCTTGTTCCATTATCCAGCCGTTTTTTTATAAATCGTTGCAAATATAGTACATAAATCCGTTTGTTTCTGCAATTTACCGGTTATTTTCTACCAACAAAGAATATTTTGGGGATAGATTGAACGAGTGATAACAATTATTTGTTTACTTTGTAGGCGTGAGTTAGCTACAAGTTACAAGCTACGGGCTACAATTGCCATGCGGCTCGATGCTTATGTAGCAGTTTTTATACTTGTAACCTGTAGCTCGTAACTAAAAACTTTTAAATATATGGCTAAGAACAAAGAAAAGAAAGCCGGCAAACGGATGAAGAAAAAAGAACTCATCGCCGCGCTAATGGATTTTTTCCATTCAAAACCCGACGAAGTACTGTCTCTGAAATACATATTTGAACAACTTCATCTCACCACGCATCCCCTGAAGATGTTATGCAGGGATATCCTGAGTGACCTGTTGTTGGACGACTATATCACTGAAGTGGATAAAAGCAAGTATAAGCTGAACAACCACGGCGTAGAAATGGTGGGTACTTTCCAACGTAAAAGCAACGGAAAGAACTCTTTCATTCCTGAAAGTGGCGGCGATCCGATATTCGTTGCCGAACGTAACTCGGCACACGCTATGAACAATGACAAAGTACGCATCTCCTTCTATGCCAAACGTCGTGGACGTGAAGCCGAAGGGGAAGTTATCGAAATACTGGAACGTGCCAACGATACCTTTGTCGGTACATTGGAAGTAGGCAGTTCATACGCTTTCCTCGTAACGGAAAACCGTACACTTGCCAACGATATCTTTATCCCGAAAGAGAAGCTGAAAGGCGGGAAAACAGGTGATAAGGCCATCGTGAAAGTGGTGGAATGGCCTGACAAAGCCAAAAACCCCATCGGGCAAGTCATCGACATCCTGGGTAAAGCAGGTGACAATACCACCGAGATGCACGCTATCCTCGCCGAGTTTGGTTTACCTTACGTTTACCCTTCTTCCGTAGAAAAAGCTGCAGACAGAATCCCAGCCGAGATTTCCGTCGAAGAGATTGCCAAGCGCGAGGACTTCCGGAATGTAACTACTTTCACCATCGACCCGAAAGATGCCAAGGACTTCGACGATGCTCTCTCTATCCGTAAAATAAAGGATGGCTTGTGGGAAGTAGGTGTGCACATTGCTGATGTCACCCACTACGTCACCGAGGGCAGCATCATCGATAAGGAAGCTGAAAAGCGTGCCACATCTGTTTATCTGGTAGACCGTACCATTCCGATGCTTCCCGAACGCCTCTGTAACTTCATCTGTTCCCTGCGTCCCGATGAAGAGAAACTGGCATACTCGGTCATCTTTGAGATCAATGAAAAAGGAGATGTGAAGGATTCACGCGTGGTACATACGGTAATCAAGTCCGACCGCCGCTTCACTTACGAGGAAGCACAACAGGTGATTGAGACTAAAGAAGGTGACTTCAAGGAAGAAATCCTGATGCTGGATACCATTGCCAAGGCATTACGTCAAAAACGTTTCGTCTCCGGAGCCATCAACTTCGACCGCTACGAAGTGAAATTCGAGATAGATGCAAAAGGCAAACCCATCAGCGTTTACTTCAAAGTGTCCCAAGATGCCAATAAGCTGGTAGAAGAGTTCATGCTGCTTGCCAACCGTACCGTAGCCGAGAAGATCGGTCGCGTACCGAAAAACAAGAAAGCAAAGGTATTCCCTTATCGTATCCACGATCTTCCGGACCCGGAAAAGCTAGATAACCTGGCGCAATTCATTGCCCGATTCGGTTACAAGCTACGTACCAGCGGTACGAAGACGGATGTATCCAAGTCCATCAACCACTTACTGGATGATATTCAAGGGAAGAAAGAAGAGAACCTTATCGAAACCGTATCCATCCGTGCCATGCAGAAAGCGCGTTATTCCACGCATAACATCGGGCACTACGGATTGGCATTCGATTACTATACGCATTTCACCTCCCCCATCCGCCGGTTCCCGGATATGATGGTACACCGCCTGCTCACCAAATACCTAGCTGGCGGACGCAGTGTTTCCGAAACTAAGTACGAAGATCTCTGCGACCATTCCAGCAACATGGAGCAAATTGCAGCCAATGCCGAACGTGCTTCTGTGAAGTACAAACAGGTAGAGTTTATGACGGAACGTCTGGGACAGATATTCGACGGTGTAATCTCCGGTGTAACGGAGTGGGGGCTGTACGTAGAGTTGAACGAAAACAAATGTGAAGGTATGATACCTATCCGTGACCTCGATGATGATTACTATGAGTTCGACGAAAAGAACTACTGTCTGCGTGGACGCCGCAAGCACCGCACGTATAGTCTGGGAGATGCAATTACGATTAAAGTGGCACGCGCCAACCTGGAGAAGAAGCAACTGGACTTTGCTTTGGTAGACTAAATAATCTAAATAATGTATGAAGGTGCGGAATCCGTGCCTTCATACATTATTATTGTTTCTGCTTTACATATCCGGAAGGTGAAACCCCATACTCATTCTTGAAACATTGCCGGAAATAAGCCACGCTACTAAATCCCGTCATATAGGAAATCTCTGAAATTGTATATTCACCAGATATCAACATCTCCACACTTTTACGCATCTTTACCTTACGAATAAACTCATTGGCCGACATATCTGCCAAACCTTTAATCTTCCGATATAGGGTAGAATGACTCATACACATCTTATCTGCAATGAAAGCCACATCCATCTTCTCCATCTCTATGTTCTCCTCGATGATCTGCGTAATTTTCTGCATAAACTCATTATCCAGCCTGTTCAGTGAACTTACAGCTTGTTCCTGAGCAGGCTTTACATCGGCCAGTAATAATTGCGAAGCAATCTTCTTGCGTGTTTCCAGCAAGTTATTGATACAGCTATGCAGCAGTTTTGCACTGAATGGTTTCGTCAGATAAGCATCCGCACCCGAGGCATAGCCTTCCTCCTTGTCATGCAAAGAATCCTTGGCCGTCAGCAGGATAACCGGAATATGACTGGTACGCATATCCTCTTTTACTTTCTTACAAAGTTCCACTCCATCCATAATCGGCATCATGATGTCCGATACTATAACATTCGGAATCCGCGCTTGTGTCAATTCCCAACCTTCTTGTCCGTCTTTGGCAGTAATCACTTCATAAATATCAGCAAACGAACTTTTTATATACTCACGAATATCAGAGTTATCCTCCACCACGAGCACAATGGGACATCCGTCCAAAGCAGGATCCATTCCACCCATATCCTCCGTTGGAATGGGCAGTTTTTTCACCTTGCTCTCCACATGAATTGCATTAGGATAAGTATTCTCCGTCAACAAACGCAAGATAAATGTGGTTCCCACTTCTGGTGTACTTTCCACCTTCAGCATACCTTCGTGCAAATCGGTAAGTCCTTTCACCAGTGCCAGACCAATACCTGAACCTGATGCCTGAAACTTACTTTTAGCCTGATAATAACGGTCGAAGATATGCGGTAATGCTTCCGGCTCGATACCATGCCCGGTATCTTTCACACTGATTTCCGTATATTTTATCTGCATTTCCTCTACCGAACGCAAGGTCAGTGTTATCTCTCCTTCCGAAGTATATTTGACGGCATTACTCAATAGATTATCCAATATGATAGTGACCATATCCGCGTCATAGAACAGCTCGGCATCTTCGGTTTCAATATGAATATGGTAAGCCACCTTATTGTTGGGATTCAGCTCTTTATAACGCAGCCCGATTTCCTGTACCAGTTGTGCCAGATTTCCCCTTGCCACTGCCAGTTTCCGGTTTTGAGTCTCTGTTTTACGGAACTCCAGAATACGATTGATTAGATTCAGCAGGCGGGTAGCACTATCGTGGATGATACTGATCTTATTGGCATGCTTGGGAGATAGGGTACCATCACTCAACAGATCTTCCAATGGTCCCAGAATCAGCGTTAGCGGTGTACGCAACTCGTGCGTAATATTAGTATAGAAACGCAGCCTTTCATTGTTCAGTTCCAAGTCATTCTGACTTTTTCTGCGTTCCAGATCCAATGAACTTTCCAAGTCTATCTTATGCTTATAGAAATGAAGTAATCCATAGAGAGCCAGGACAAAGAGCAATACATAAACCAGTTTGGCATACCATGTGAGCCAAAACGGTGGCTGTATATGAATCACCAGCGAAGCCTCTTTCTCATCCCATTCCTGGTTGCGAATACGTGTCTTTACTTTAAAGACATACGTACCGGGAGAAATATTACGAAAAGTTACCTGATTCTCTCCTTGCGTGTTATACCAGGCTTTTTCTAACCCCTCCAGCATATAAGTAAATTCTACTTGCGGGCTTTGGGTATAGTCCAGCACATTGAAAGATATCTTGAATGTATTCTGATTATACGGTAAATTTATCTCCCCATCAGCAATAGGCATCGGCAATTCCTCGTCATGACTCTCTTTCATACGGTGATACGTACAAAAACGGGTAATGACAATAGAAGATACCTCACGGTTAGTAGGAATATCCTTGGGATTAAAATAACACGCACCATTCTGTGAACCAAAATACATGGTGCCATCAGAAGTCATGCAGGTAGATCCATTCATAAAATCACCCATAGGTACTCCGTCGTGATGGCTATAATTATAAAATACCTTCTTCGCCTCATCCAGTCGGGAGACTCCACCATTCGTACTGATCCATATTTGATGAAGCTTATCCTCAGTAATAGCACGCACCTGACTGTTTTCCAAGCCATTCCGTTCTTTAAAGACTTCATACTCGTCCGGATTGGCCGTATCATGGAAAATTGCCACTCCCTCACGCGTAGCAACTAATATCCTTTGTCGGGAATCCTGCATCATATGGTTGACGGCATTCGAGCAGAAACCATTTTCAACTACGAAATTATATATAAGCTTATTGTTCGGATCGAATACCGAAACACCTTTGCCGAATGTTCCTATCCACAGTTTATCTTCTTTATCCCTCAAGATACCATGTACCTTTGTATCCGGCAGCTGGCTTTGAATGAAACCTGCCATTTCCAGCTTTCCGTTTTCATAGATATAAAGTCCGCTCTCCGTCCCAACCCAGATACTCCCGTTTTTATCTTCATAGAAACAATGAACATTCAGGGTTTCCTCGTGAGACGTTTTACCGATACGGGTCATTTTCTTGTTTTGCGGATCATACAGAAGAATACCGTTCAGATAAGTCCCCATCCACAACCGGTCCTGAGAATCTTTGTATATAATATTAATATGAGTATTGGATTGAGTCTGATAAGAACGCAATAAGAAAGTATCTATCAGCTTATTCTTCTGAAAAACAGCAAACTCACCTTCGCCCCCAACCAATACTTTATCATCTTTTGCAAACAATCCCCAAACTTGTTTACTACTCTGTTTACCGTCTCTTTCCACTGTGTAGGGCAACATATTAAAAATGGGCTGTGCATAACTTATAAAATCGACTCCTCCCCGGTAATTCCCCAGCCAGATATTCCCGAAGCTATCTTGAAAAGCACATCTGGCATTAGGTCCCGACAAGCCGTGCACATCATTGGTAGCAGGTATATTCTGAAAATGTATATGGGTTGGTGAAGTAAATGCATTCTGTTGCATATCAAGTATACTGACACCACCCATATTGGTACAGATCCACAACCGTCCGTCCCTCATCTGTTTTATATCCAGCACCTGATTGGAAAGCAAAGAGTTCTCATCGCCCGGAATATGCCTGAAAGTGGTGAACTTTTCGGTTGCAGGATTAAAGATGGAGAGTCCTTTATTCGTACCTACCCATATATTTCTTTGTTCATCTACACACAAGGCAACGACAAGTCCTCCCGGAAGGCTATCCGGATCATCGGAAACGTGCTGATACCTTTTTATTGTATGATCCTTTAATGAAATGACACTCATCCCCTTGCCATCATGCCCGACATACAGATTTCCCCGACCGTCATCACAGGCTATATAGTTTTTCAATCCACCCAGTCCTTTCACATTGTGTTCATAGTAATGAGTGAATTTCCCGGTTTCGATATCATAATAATGGATACCTACATGATAGGTGGTAATCCACAACCCTTTTTTGTCGAAGGAAGGGATGATATTGGTAATATCATTGGTTGCAATAGTGCCATCTCCCGCCCTGTATACAGTGAACGTATCCGCATCACAATCGAACACACACAGGCCTTCACGTTGGGTACCTATCCACACTTTATTGTCGCGCGGATCGGCACACACACAGTTCAGTTCATTGGCACTCAGCTTCGAGGTATATTTTTTATAAACCGTAAACTGCCTGCCATCGAATTTATTCAGCCCGCCCTCGGTGGCAAACCACATGCATCCTTGTTTATCCTGGGTAATCCCCACCACGTAATTACTGGACAGCCCGTCTTCTACCCCCAGTCTTTTAATCGTATAGGGTTGTGCTCCCGATTTTGCAACCAAAAGAATAATCAGTCCCAGAAATAGTAGAGTGTTCTTCATTTGAATCTGTTTTATTTTAAAAGTAATAGCCTGGAACCTGTATATAGTTCCTTACGAAGTAGTCCCAAAGATGCACTAAAAATTCAACATAAACCAACCAATAATTCGTCTTGAACGATTTTTGTATTCTACTTGCCTATTTTTCTATCTATGGCTTTCCATTTAGCATCTAATTTTGCAATGACAAAAGTATAAAAACTAAAAAATCTAATATTAATGAAAAGAAGAAATTCTCCAAGTTTTTTAGGTAACCGGCCTCTCATTGAAGGAGCCGATTTATCCGGATTACTAATTTAATCACCTTATTTGGTCTAATAAAAAAAGAAAAACGATGAAAGAAAACTCGTTCAAAAGAAACCGGAAGGTCCTCACAGCCTTATTGCTTTGCACTGGTTTCATCGCAGCTCAGCCCCTCGCAGTAATGGCTGAAGACAGTGTAACTTCCGTACATGCAGTTCAGCAACAGAAACAAACCGTCACAGGTATTATCAAGGATGCAACAGGAGAAGCCATCATCGGTGCCAGCGTATTGGAAAAAGGCACATCGAACGGCACAATCACTGATTTGGATGGTAAATTCACCCTAAGTGTCACTCCCAACGCAACATTAGTTATTTCGTATATCGGTTATCAGACACAGGAACTACCTGTTGTCGCCGGAAAAGTAATGGATATACAAATGAAAGAAGACGCCGAAATGCTGGATGAGGTAGTAGTAGTAGGCTATGGAACTACCAAGCGCAAGAACTTTACAGGTTCGGTTTCTACCGTAAAAGCCTCGGAAACTCCGCTGGCACTGATGCCTACCTCCAATGCAATGGACATTCTGCGTGGTACGGCTACCGGTATCACGGTATCGCAGCAACAAGGAGCCGGACAGGCACCTTCATTGCAGGTTCGTGGTCAGAAATCAGTAAATGGTGGTTCTACTCCGCTGATCGTAATGGACGGTGTGATCTATATGGGAAGCTTCCGCGACATCGATCCGACAACTATCGAAAGCATGAGTATCCTGAAAGATGCTACTTCACTCGCAGCTTACGGTTCGCAAGCTGCCAATGGTGTAATTATGATCACTACCAAGAAAGGAAAGTTGGGTAAACCCGTCATCAACGTCAATACTTCCTGGGCTTTCTCTACAGCAGCAGCAAAACCGGACTTGTTAAGTCCCGAAGATTATGTAAAGAAAGTAAACCTGTTGAGTGGTCTGGCAGAGGACGCCGATCCTACATGGATGCGAGAGTTCGAATACGAAAACTACAAAAACGGAAATACCATCGACTGGTACGACTATTGTACCCGCACCGGATTGATGCAGAACTACTCAGCTTCTGTTTCGGGAGCTACGGAGAAGATTAATTACTATCTGTCCGGTACATACACCGACCAGCAAGGAGTTGTGAAAGGAGACGATTACGACCGCACCGCCCTGACAGCACGCTTGCAATCGGACATCACAGACTGGTTGCAATTAGGCGGACAGGTAAACTACACCTACAACGACTATTCCGGAGCCAGCGTATACGACCTCTACCAAGCCATCCGTCTGAGCCCTTACGGTCGTGCCGAACGTGCCGATGGCGGTGGATTGGAGAAATTCCCCTGTAATGAGGGTATTTACCGTATCAATCCGATGTGGAATGTAGAGAGCGGTACTATCGACGACCATGACACGTATGCCACTACCTCCATGAAAGGACACGTATTGGTGAAATGTCCCTGGGTAGAAGGTTTGACTTACCGCCTGAACGGTAGCTATTCCGTAGAAAACATCGAACGCGATTACTTTACGCATGAAGGATATTACGTAAAAGAAGGTTCCAGCGACGACCGCTATTCCGCCTCTACTGTAGCCAATTACTTGGCCTCAGCAAACGGTTACAGCGCACGCACAAAGAACACATCATGGGTATTAGACAATATAGTAAACTGGCAGCGCCAATTCGGTAAGCACTATGTAGACCTGACTTATGTATATACGCGTGACTCTTACGAGTACAGCTACCGTCGTTTCGACGGTTCCGACTTTGCCGCACTGGGTAACACCAACCTCAGTTACGACGGACTGAACCTGGCAACCACACAGAAGATCAACGGTCTGAACTATACACGCCACACCAACGTAGGTTATCTGGGACGTGCCAACTACAACTACAACGATACATACCACCTGAGTATTTCCGTACGCCGTGACGGTTCCAGTGTCTTCGGTGCAAACCACAAATGGGGTACTTTCCCGGCAGTAGGTCTGGCATGGACAGCATCCAACGAGGCTTTCATGAAGAATATTAAAGCCATCAGCTACCTGAAGTTGAAAGCATCCTGGGGTAAGAATGGTAACCAAAGCCTTTCTCCTTACGAAACACTTTCCAAAATCACATTGGGACAGTCAGGAGGTTACAGCTATCCGTTCGGTAACACTTCATTAGTAAGCTGGGGACAGCGCATCACCTCGATGGGTAACTCCGACCTGGGATGGGAAGAAACCGAATCATTCAACTACGGCTTCGACCTGGGATTAATCGACAACCGCATCCGCCTGGAATTCGACGGATACTTCTCCAAGACCACCAACCAGATATTCAACCGTAACATTCCGGTTATGATCAATGGTCTGACCAGCATGAAAGCCACCATGGGACAGGTAAACAACTGGGGTATCGAAGTTAACCTGAATACTACCAACATCCAGACAAAAGACTTCAACTGGGGTTCCACACTGACTTTCTATATGAACCGCAACAAGCTGAAAGAACTCTACGGAGACGGTCAGGACGATATTACGAACTCCCTGTTCCTGGGTAAGTCATTGGGTGCTATCTATGGTTACAAGAACATTGGTATTGTACAAGAAGAAGATACAGAATATATGGCAGCCAACGGTGCAGAACCGGGTGACGTGAAGTTTGCCAACCTGGACGGTAGCGAAGACGGTAAAATTACAGCCGACGACCGTACCATCCTGGGATACAAAAAAGAAAACTTCCGCATGAGCTTTGGCAATACATTCCGCTACAAGGACTTCGAACTTTATATGTTGTTCACCGGCATCTTCGGTGGAAACGGCTACGGACAAGCTGTAAACTACTACGCTTTCCGTACTTCTTCCGACGTACAGGGCGACAATAACTTCAACCACGGCTGGTGGACTCCCGAAAACAAGAGTAACAAATATCCGCGTATCAACTATACCGACGGACGCTACACTCCGCTACAAGGATATGGCTTCGTGCGTCTGCAAGACCTCAGCCTGTCCTATACTTTCCGCCAGCCTTGGGTACAGAAAGCAGGTATCGGGAATCTGAAGGTTTACATGGCTTGCAAGAACCTTTTCACCATCTCCGGATGGGAAGGCGGTGACCCTGAAGTTCAACAAACATTAGGTAGCGGTTACACTTACGGATACCCGTTGTCGCGTACCGTTTCGTTTGGTCTGAATTTAACGTTCTAACTCTATTAAAAACACTAAAGATGAAAACAAAAAAATACATATTCATAGCTGCCGCAGCTTCCATGCTTGGCATGACGACGTCTTGTGACGATGAAGGCTTCCTAACGGAAAAGCCGAAGACAATCTACACCACCGACAACTCGTACGAAACGATTGACCAGGTGAAGGCTTGTATCACTAACTTGTACATCCACATCCGCTACTGGTATCAACAAGACTACTTCCTGAAAGGACTGGGTACTGATGTGCTGGATACCCCCTATTTCCGCAGCACGGGTAACGGTTACTGTAACTTCGCCAACTGGTCGAGCACCAACAGCAGTTCCAATAAAATTTATGATGCCATGTTCCAAATGGTGAATTATGCCAACCAATCACTGGAAGGTTACAATAAAGAAGGTCTGCCCTGGGAGAGTGAAGCACAGCGTAGTGAAGCCTATGGTGAAATCATGTTCTTCCGTGGCTACGGTTACCTGACAATGGGTGAGTTGTTTGGTGGAGTTCCCCTGGTAGATCAATTCTATCAGACATTGAAACTGGACTTTGTACGTTCCAGCCGCGAAGAGACGTATAACTTCGCTATTACCGACCTGGAAGCTGCGGCAGCAGCACTGCCCGACTATCCATCGGAAGCCGGACGCGTGTCAAAGGGAGTCGCTTACCATTTCCTGGCCGAAGCCTATCTGGCACTGGCTACCATCAAGAGCAATGACACCGAATGCCTACGGAAATCCATCGAATATGCCGACAAAGTAATGGCACTACATCCGTTGATGACAGAGCGTTTCGGTACACGCAGCATCCCGGGAGGAGGAACAACTAAAAATGGCATAGCTGCCTACTATGAAGATGGTAATGTATTCTTCGACCTCTTCCAGCAAGGAAACTACGATTATGCTGAAGGAAATACGGAAGCACTGTGGACTTTGCAGAACGATTATACGGTGTATCACGAATATGGCGGAAACAACTTTGTAGGTTATCCCCGTGAAATGTCTCCCGTTCTTCGTGACGTAGTGTGGAAGACTGAATATGCCGAAAACGGTGCAGCAGCCGGACCGTGGGCTGGCAATATCGACGAAAGCGTATATCCGGGCGGAAACGTATCAGCCTACGTAGGTGGACGCGGTGTAGCCAATATGGCTCCTACTACTTATGTAATTAGTGACGTTTGGGAAGGCGATTACGAAGATGATATACGCAATGCACCCTGCAACATCCGCCGCCAGTTTGTGTGCATGGATACGAAGCATAGCATGTACGGTAAACCGGTCCCTTACGAAATGCTGGATTACAATACTCAGAAGATAACAGAGTTCTTCCCTGTCTGGACTAAACTTGCTCCAATCGACGACTGGGGATATGACGACCTGGCCGACGGCGGTAACCGCTCTAACATGTATTGCGACCAGTATGCACACCGTTCGGCAGAAACTCTGCTGCTACGCGCCGAAGCCAATTTGCGTGCAGGTGACAAAGGCGCCGCTGCTACCGACATCAACAAACTGAGAAACCGTGCACAATGTACAAAACTGGCTACAGCAGACGAAATAACACTGCAATACATCCTCGATGAACGGGTGCGTGAGTTATTCGGTGAAGAAAGAAGATGGGCAACTTTACTCCGCATGGGAAATGAAGGAATCGAGAGTCTTAACAACCATGCAATGTATATTGCAGACCAGCCTTTCTGGGGCGGATATTTCAAATCGGACAAAGCTCAAGTTACGAAGTGGAACCTCTTCCCGATACCACAGACAGTGATCGATACGAACACCGGAGCTATAATAGAACAAAATCCGGGCTGGTAATTCCAACAAAGCCGATAATATAATAACTCTGCTCTACAACGAAAAATGATTTTCCATTGTAGAGCAGTTTTTATATCTTTGCACCAAATAAAAAACACTTATTCAGCCCTATGAAGACAATCGCAATCACCGACACAGCGGAGATTGAAGCAATTATCCGCAAATGCCCTTACTGTACGGTAGGTATCACCGATTCGGAAGGCAATCCCTATGTAATCCCCATGAACTTTGCTTACCGGGACGGTATCATCTATCTGCATTCCGGTCCCGAAGGCGGCAAAGTGACGATGGCAGAACACCACCCGCGCGTTTGTATCACCTTCTGCGAAGGGCACGAACTGGTATATATGCATCGCCAAGTGGCATGCAGTTACAGCATGAAGTCGCGTAGCGTGATGTGCCACGGAAACGTCCGTTTCATAGAGGATATGGATGAAAAGCGACGTATACTCGACATCATCATGCAGCAATACGTCGACTACGAGTTCAAGTATAGCGAACCTGCCGTGCGCAATGTAAAAATATGGGAGATCAAGGTAGACAAGATGACTTGCAGATCCTTCGGGCTTCGACCTAGCGAAGTATAGGTTTACGCCCCTCTCGTACGCACGCGAACACCCGCGCGCACTTACATCATCATATTCCTTCTGATGGAAAACTTGACAATCGCCATCGCCTGTATGGATGCGAGTGGAATATCCATCGGTTCATGATGCGGATTGTAGCTCACCAGCTTGATGCAACCTTCCACATCGGAACGGTTCACATACTTCACTGACAAGTATTCGTCGCCGTCAATGCAAAATGACACCAGATACATCGCATGATTATGGGGCGAGGATGTATGATGCGGCGCTGGGAAGATGGCATGGGTTGATCCGCTGGCGGAGAAACATTTTAATATTTCATTATACACCTATTGTTTTGATAACCCGATCAATGTAATCGATCCAGATGGCAAAGATGGTGTATACATTGCTTTTCCTGATTACAAAATATCTACTCCAATAGGGAAAATTGGAAATTTAGGCCATGCCGGAGTTTTATTAATCAACAAACAAGGCGTTACAAAATATTACGAATATGGGAGATATGATCCAGAAGGGAGAGGTACTGTAAGAACTATTCCCATTCCGGATATAGTAATTGGAAAAGATGGAACTCCAACAGAAAAATCCTTAAATAATACTTTAAGGGTAATCTCTGATAAAGCTGGTCATGGTGGAAAAATTGAAGGAGCCTACATCAAAAGCGATAAATTTCAAGAAATGAAAAATTATACGGAATCAAAGAAAAAGGAAAATTCCAACCCTAAGAGAGAAAAATATTCGTTAACAAGCAATAA
>ENA-OPFT01000740-OPFT01000740.1-human-gut-metagenome-genome-assembly--contig:-NODE-740-length-18811-cov-3.787535_pt1 | contig 18811 bp, 18 predicted proteins | sample MGYA00241714_ERZ501560 | MGnify/ENA primary metagenome ERZ501560 (study PRJEB25962, sample SAMEA2042392) | human gut metagenome | biome: human gut; feature: human-associated habitat; material: faeces...
CTGGTTCAAGGATTTGTAGTGTTGAGCATTTTTATATGCTCATGAATAATTCAGGTTTACCAAGTGGAGGATGCACTTCTTAATCTTGCAGAGAATCATTATTGCAGCATGGAAAATGCATATCGCATGATGAATCAGTATTTTGAAAATATGAAACGTCACATTTTATCCATTAAGGATATTATATAAGAATGAAAATAAAAGAGATAACCCTGGTGTCGGTGATGCCGGGGCTATTTTACGCAAGAAGCTGCTGCTGCAGGCACTACAGACCGGTAACAGGAGGAAAAAATATTTTCTTAAAATTGCACTAAGTTTTCCAAAGAAACGTCCGATAAATAGATTAGACAACAGAAATGCGAATCATTTCAAGGAAGAAAGGAGATGCCGTTATGCGTATAGAAGCTTATAACCAGATTGCATCCATATATAAAACAAGTAAGACTGGTAAAGTACAGCAGCCATATGGTGTAAGCACAGGCAGGGATGAAGTGCAGATTTCCCGGTTGGGAAGAGATTACCAGATCGCAAAACAGGCAGTCGCAGAAGCTTCGGATATCAGGGAAGATAAAGTCGCAGAACTGAAAACAAGTGTCCAGTCAGGAAAATATGATGTGGATTCCGGAGATTTTGCAAGTATGTTACTGGCAAAATATAACGAAATGAAGAAGTAAGAAGTGAGGATAAGCCGTGGCTAGTTTGATGGAGGATTTGGCAGATGTACTTCTGCAGGAAGATAAACAATATCAGGAGTTGATTGTTCTTTCAAAAGAGAAGACAGATGTACTGGTTGCTGGAAATGTAAAGAGATTGGAAGAAATTACTGCAATGGAGCAGGAAATGACAGATGTGCTTCATGGATATGAAGTGCGCCGCAGAACTATCTTACAGGATATGGCAGATGTACTGGGTAAATCAAAGGATGATTTTACCATTGAGACCATGATACAGATACTGGAATCACAGCCAAAAGAACAAAGCCGCCTTATTTCACTTCGGGATAAACTTCACAGGACGTTAAAGGAAATGGCACAGCTAAACACACAGAATCAGGCACTGATAAAACAGTCCTTAGAGATGGTGGAGTTTGACCTGACCTTGTTTAAGAGCCTGCGGCAGGCACCGGAAACGGCAAATTATAACAAATCTGCATACAATACCGGAGATTTGTTAGGAAGCAGCGCTTTTGACACGAAACAGTAGGCAGGAGGAAAAGTACCATGGCAAATGGAATGGGAAGTTTATATATTGGTTCTTCTGGACTTCGGACAAGCCAGAATGCCTTGAATACGACAGCAAATAACCTTGCGAATGTTGACACAACCGGATATGTGCGCCAGCAGGTCATTCAGGCGGACCGCCATTACAATACATTTGATAAAAATGCAGCAATCAGTAATCAGCAGTCCGGACTTGGTGTAAGTATTGCAGATGTCATTCATTCAAGAGATATATTTTTAGATAAATCATATCGTACAGAGACTGGAAGACAGTCTTTTTATTCCGCATGCTACTCTGCAACAAATGAAATTTATACTTATTTTCAGGAGCTGGAGGGAGAAGCATTCCAGGATAGTATCTCGTCTTTATATACTGCATTTGAAGAGTTCTCCAAAGATCCGTCTGATTCGGTAAACCAGAACCTTGTAATGCAGAAATCGAGTCTGTTTATCCGCCGGGCGAAAGCCGTTTACACAAGTTTACAGAACTATCAGAATAATTTAAATACAAAAATTTCCAAAGATATTGACCGGATTAATGAACTGGGAAAGAAAATCTATGATTTAAACGAAAACATTGTAAAAATCGAGGCTGGTGGAGTCGAGACTGCAATGGAATTAAGAGACCAGCGGGATAACGCACTGGACGAACTGGCAGGTCTGGTTCATATCGACTATGATGAGAAATACGATGGAACTGTATTTGTTTCAATAGAAGGTGTTGATTTCGTAAATCGTGCCCAGGTATATGAGATGGGAAAAAGCGTAGATGACGAGACCGGTTATATTACACCATACTGGCCGCAGATGTCAGATACGAATCGTGGACAGACAGCCAATGTATTTAACTTTAATGTAGATATTTCATCTGCTTATAACACCGACATCGGAGAATTGAAGGCACTGGTAATGCAGCGTGGAAATTATGTGGCAGATTACCGTGATATAGAAGGAAAATCCCGTCAGGAATATAATGATGATGCAGGAATGTCTGTAATGCTTTCTACAGAAGCAGAATTAGACCAGCTGGTACATAAACTGGTTACAGCAATCAATGATATCTTCTGTCCGAATGTAGAATATGCTGGCACAGATTTAACCGGAACAACAGCAGATGGAAATGCGTTTACCATTACACAGGGGATGAAAGTTTTAGATACAGATAACTGTGCAGTAGGAAGTGATGGAAAGCTTCCGCCACAGGAGCTATTTTCCAGGGTAGGAACGGATCGCTATACAGAGGTGAATGTAACGGATGCGGCTGGAAATACCAGGACATACTATGTATACAATGAGGAAAGTGCAACAGATATTTCTAAAATGTATACCTTGTCCAGCCTTAAGGTAAATGATGAAATTATCAGCCAGCCATCTTACATCCCGCATCTGACACAGGATAGTAATAATAAACAGGTAGCGCAGCAGCTTGGTACCGCATTTACAGAGATGTGGAAGAAGAGTGAGATTTCTTTGAATCCGAATGCTACCAGTAAATGTACCTTTATGGAATATTATGCACAGATGATTGGTGAAACAGGAACAGCAGGTTCTGTTTACAATACCATGTCAGAGACACTGAATAACACGGTAAATACCGTTGATAATAAGCGTCAGCAGGTAATCGGAGTTTCTTCTGACGAGGAACTGACCAGTATGATTCAGTTCCAGAATGCTTACAATGCAGCCAGCCGTTTTATGAATGTGGTGAGTGACATGATAGAGACATTAATTAACGGATTGTAATATGGAAGAGGTGGGAATATGCCGTCACAATTTTTTGGATTAAATATAGCAGCATCTGCATTAAATGCATTTCAGGCATCTGTAAATACTGCTGCCAATAACGTATCCAATGTACAGACCAAGGGTTACAGTAAACAGGTAACGAATAAAGAAGCCGGTGAAGGAATGCGTGTCAATGCAAAATACGGAACCACCGGAACCGGAGTAAATGCGGTTTCTGTCACACAACTCCGGGACAGCTATTATGACACGAAATACTGGAATAATAATGGAAACCTTGGATTGTATCAGAAACGTCTTTACTATATGGAACAGATTCAGACATATTTTACAGATGATGATACGGAAAAGGGTTTTTCCACATTATTAAAAACCATGTTTAATAATCTGGATACCACACAGCATACGAACTTTGATGAGAATGTAAGAAAGCAGTTTATCGGAAGCGCCCAGAGTCTTGCTACCTATTTTAACGGAGTTGCTACGAACCTTCAGGAATTACAGGGAACCTTAAACAATGAGATTAAGTCTACTGTAGATAATGTAAACTCCATTGCAGAGAAAATTGCATTGATTAATAAGCAGATTAATCAGGTGGAAATCAATGGTGGACATGCCAATGAGCTGAGAGATAAGAGAGCACTTTTGGTGGATGAACTTTCCGCAATTGTTCCGGTTGAAATATCAGAAGTGCCGATTACCAACAGTAACTATCCGGATATGGATCTTGGAATTAATAAATACACCGTGAAAATCAATGGACAGACCATGGTGGACGGATACGATTACCGTACCCTCTCTTATAAAGCGAGAGAGCAGAAGATTAACCAGACTGATATCGATGGATTATATGACCTGACCTGGTCAGATACTGGAGTTAAATTCAATGCAGCCAGTGCATCCATGGGTGGAAGCTTAAGAGCTTTGTTTGAAATGCGGGATGGAAATAATGCAGAGAACTTTACCGGTAAAATAGGAACAGAAGCCGGAAGTATCCAGAATACTGTGGTAGATGGAAGAACCGTAACACAGATTACCGTAAAGAATCCATCTATGACGGATGTAGAGAAATTATCCATTGCAGAACAGGGAATCATAACCGTATTAAACAATGATTACCTTTATTCCGATTTTACCATGAATGCAGATGGAAGTTATACTTTTACATTAAAACAGGAGTTAAATGCATCCCAGAGAAGCAAGTTCTTAGGAGAAAGTGTCAGCATTGGAAAGAGTGTGGATGCCATGGGAATCCCGTACTATATGTCCCAGATGAACCAGTTCTTAAGGAGCTTTACCAAAGCATTTAATGATATTGAACGCGGAGACGCAGCTGATCCGGCAGTAGATTTAAATGGAAAAGAAATGGGAAGCTTCTTTGTAGGAAAGAGAGCTTTAGGCGGAGAATATGATTTTACAGATACGCAGATATCCTCCGGTTCCAATACCTATTATCAGCTGACAGCATTAAACTTTGCTGTAAATTCAGAGTCCATAACAGACCCGGGAAGATTTGCAGCAGTAACCAGGTCAGAGTACACCGATGGTGTGGATAAATATACATTGCTGGATAGATTGAAGAAATTAGAGAGTGATACCAAGCTTTACCGTGGAACGGGGGCGGATGCTTTCTTACAGTGTCTGCTTTCGGATATTTCTGTAGATACAGAAGAAGCGGAGCTTTTCAGCAAGAATTATTCCAATATAGAGTCGACTATCGATATGCAGAGACAGTCTGTATCCGGTGTAGATGAAGATGAAGAAGCACTGGACTTAGTAAAATTCCAGAATGCATACAATCTGGCATCCAAGATGGTTTCTGTTATGGCAGAGATGTATGACAGATTAATCTTAGAGACCGGAGTATAAGGAGGTTTGTTAGAATGAGAGTAACCAATAACATGATCATGAGCAATACCAAAATAAATATCAATGGAAACAAGACCAATGTGAATACATTGAATAATCAGATGACTTCACAGAAGAAAATCAGCAAGCCATCCGATGACCCGGTTATTGCTATCCGTGCACTTCGGCTGCGCAGCAGTTTAAGCCAGATTAATCAGTATTATGAAAAAAATATTCCGGATGCAGAGGCGTGGTTAGATGTTACCGAAACCTCTCTTACTAACATGACAAAGCTGCTGACTACCATTCACACCCAGTGTGATGCAGGAGCCAATGGAACGCCGACGGAAGAAGACCGTAAGACTATTTTAAAACAGTTACAGTCCTTAAGTGACCAGATTTATTCTGAAGGTGATGCAGATTATGCGGGAAGAACGGTATTTACCGGTTATAAGACGAATTCAACCTTGACATTCCAGGCAGACAGCAAAGAGGCTTATAATATCAGCGAGTATTTATCCGCAGATAAAATCGAAGAATATAATTATTCCTATGGAAATGTTAAGACCCCGACAGCTGCAGACGTAGCTGCAAAGACAGCACCGGGTACACCGGAGAATACTACACTGCACAGATTGCGCCTTTCCTATGATAATATTACCGATATTACTGGTGGAAAAATCAGTTACAGTTATAAAGACACAGCAACCGGACAGATGACCACGAAAGAGCTGAATGTTACCACTGTTACCACCAGTGATTTAGAAGCGTCTTCTTATGCAATAGCAGATAATGACATCGTATTTAATAAAGACACCGGTGAATTCCTGATGGGAAAAACGCTGGCATCAAATCTGAAATCATTCGGAGCAACGGTTTCTGTAAATTATGATAAGACCGGATTTTCCAAAGGAGAATTACGACCGGAGAATTATTTTGACTGTACCAATAATACAGATGCAGCTAATCCAATCCAATATACTAATTTTGAAAACGGAAAGAGAGTCCGGCAGGATATTGAATATACCATTGCATCGAATCAGACACTGGTGGTAAATACACAGGCAAGCACAGTGTTCAATTCTGATATCGCAAGAGATTTAGATAATCTTACTTCCATTGTGCAGTCAGCGATTGACGCACATAGTGTAGTGGATAACATTAAGGAAATGAAAGGCTTAAGCCAGTATTCCTCAAAGGACGACCAGGAATATTTGGAAAGCTGTCTGGCTGCTGCCCAGAAACAGGCAGATTATGCAGACCATCAGCTGCAGACAGTATTTAACAGGGGATTGACGAAATTCGAAGGCTATATGTCAGATGTAAACCTTGCAATCACGGATGTGGGAAGCAAGGGACAGCAGCTTGATATTACAAAGAACCGCATGTCTAATCAGCAGCAGACGGTAGAGGCGTTAAAATCAGACAATGAGGATAAGGATTTATCAGAGATTATCATTGACTATACTTCTTCCTATACTGCATATCAGGCATCTTTACAGGCGGCCGCTAAATTAGAAAGACAGACTTTACTGGATTATCTGTAAGAAAGGAGAAACTGGCATGAAAGCAGCAACAAGATTGTTTGGGGAAATAGAAATTGACGAAAGCAAAATCATAACATTTGAGGACGGAATCATTGGATTTCCGGATATGAAGAAGTTTACCTTAATCTTCGATGAAGAAAAAGAGGGCAGACCATCCATTTCCTGGTTACAGTCCATGGACGAGCCAGAGATAGCATTTCCGGTAATGGATCCGCTGTTCGTTTGTGAAACATATAATCCAAGTGTGGAAGAGGAATTGTTAAAGAATCTTGGAACCATAAAAGAGGATAACCTTTATGTACTGGTAACAGTTACCGTGCCGCAGAATATCAAAGAACTTGCAGTGAACTTAAAAGCACCGATTGTAATTAATACAGACACAAGAAAAGCGAGTCAGATAATCGTAGAGGATGACCTGCCGGTAAGATACAGAATTTATGAAATTTTAGAAGAAGCAAAGAAGAAGGCAGGTGAATAAGATGCTGGCATTAACAAGAAAAAAGGGAGAATCCCTTGTTGTCAATAACAATATTGAGATAACAGTACTGGAGATCAGAGGAGACCAGATTAAAATCGGCATCTCAGCACCGAAGAATGTGCCGGTATACCGGAAAGAAGTATATTTACAGATTCAGAAGGAGAATGAAGCTTCTCTTAAAGCCGATGGGTTAGAAGCTTTGAAAAATTTACTGTAACCGCTAAATAAATTTACGGGTTCTACCGATATAAGAGTTAGAACAAGAACAATGGTAAACGGAAATGACAAGAAGCACATGGAGGTGTAAGCAATGTCAATTGAATCAATCAGAAACAGTGGATCGGTGTATCAGGGAAGTTCTCCGGTTCAGGGAACAATAAGAGAAAGTTCCGCAGTAACAACAGAAGGATTACAGACAAGTGCAGATGAAATGCAGCAGGAAAATGCCAGTGTATTAGAAAATGCAGCAGCACAGGGTCAGAATCCAACAGAAGAAGAAAAAGCAACTGCCTCTTCCTCGGAACAGGTTAAGAAGGCGGTGGAAAGCATCAATCGCAGCCAGTCTCATACAGAAGCAATCTTTGGTATCCACGAAGGAACTAATCGTGTTACCATTAAGATTGTGGATAAAGAGAGCAAGAAAGTGATTAAAGAATATCCGCCGGAGAAGACACTTGACATGATACAGAAGCTCTGGGAGATGGCAGGGCTGATGGTAGACGAGAAGAGATAGGAGGTACTTAAGATGGCAATTCGAGTATCAGGATTAGCGTCAGGAATGGATACCGAGTCGATTGTTACACAGCTCGTATCTGCATATAATGTAAAGAAAAATACATATGTAAAAGCACGGACCAAGCTTTCCTGGAAGCAGGATGCATGGAAGACATTAAATAAAAAGGTAAAGAGTCTTTACAGTAACATGACAAGCTTAAAGTACAGTTCTGCGTATAAGACCAAGATGGCGTCGGTGTCGGATACTACCAAGGCAAGTGTCAGTGCAGAGGGTACTGCTGTAAACGGAAGCTACAGCTTAAAGATTAATCAGGTGGCAAAGTCCGGTTATCTTACCGGCGGCCAGTTAGCAGCTTCTACAACCAGAGCAACCAAGCTTAGCGAGTTATTGGGTGATGACAGCTTTGCCGGTGGAAAGATTGAAGTGACATCTGCCGGAAAGACCAGCACTATTGAAGTGACAGCAGATACAACCGTAAGTAATTTTGTTTCCAAATTAAATGACGCAGGCGTAAAAGCATCTTATGATGCTACGAACCAGAGAATCTATGTAGCAGCATCCGGCACAGGAGCAGCCAATGATTTCAGCCTGTCAGGAGTAGATGACAATGGAAGCACAGCATTAAAGGCACTGGGCTTGAGGGTAGCTTCCAAGAGCAATACAGAGAATTATAAGTCATGGGCAGCGTATGATGGACAGGATATAGCGCAGATTCTTGCGGATCTGCAGAATTCCAAGGATGCAATCTCAGCAGCCAATAACAGCATTACACAGTCGCGCTCTAAGATTTCCGGTTATACAACAAAGGTAAATTATGCATCTTCCTATGAGACCATGATGAATGCATATAAGGGACTTGATAATGCAGGAGAAATCCGTGATTTGGATGAACTGGCAGCTATGTCCAAAGCTGATTTATCCAAAACATATGAATTGGATGATGATGGAAACTTTAAAAGAGATTCAGAAGGAAAGCTGATTGTAGCAGACGATACAGTCGCAGATGATAAAAAAGCAACCGGTACAGACCGCCTGAATGCCCTTGCAGCCAAAGCAGGTCTTGTTGAGAAGAAGGATGAAAATGCCGGAGAAGATGTAAAACAGGTTACCATTGCAGAATTTGCGGCAGCAAAGGCAGCAGTAGACAAGTATGATGCCCAGGCAGCTGATGACACCCTGACAGCTGATGAAAAAGCGGATATGAATGATTTCATTACCAGTGTACAGCATGCTTATAAGGGGGCAGCAGATTCAGAATATGCATCCATAGAAGAACTTACCAATGCATACAATGATAAGATTACGAAAGAGCAGGACAGTATTACTGCCCAGAATAAGATTATCAGTGATAATAAAGCAGTCCTTGAGAAATATGCCCTGTTAGATAATGGGGAAGATCAGGCGGCATTAGAGGCACGTATTTCCTATGCGGTAAAACAGCTTGCCAATGCAGCTGACAAGACACAGTACAATACGGATGCAACCCGCATAGATGGTCAGGATGCAGAGATTTATGTAAATAATGCAAAATATACGTCATCCTCTAACTCCTTCAGCATTAACGGACTGAAGATTGAGGCGCTGGCTTCCACCGAAGGTAGCGAGATTAACGTAACGGTAAAGAATGACGTAGACGGTGTATACAAGAAAATAAAAGATTTCTTAAAAGAATATAATTCCCTGATTAATGAGATGACTTCTCTTTACAACGCAGATTCTGCCAAAGGATATGAGCCGTTGACAACGGAAGAAAAAGATGCCATGACAGATTCTGAAGTCGAGGAATGGGAGAAGAAGGTAAAGAGTGCATTGCTTCGCCGGGATGACAGTCTGGGTAATCTTTTAAATTCCATGACCAGTGCCATGTATAAGGGATATACTGTGAATGGCAAGAGTTACAGCCTTTCCAGCTTTGGTATTTCAACCCTGGGATATCTCAATGCAGATGAGAATGAGGAAAATGCTTATCATATTGATGGTGATGCAGATGATTCAGCGGTTTCTTCTAAGACCAATAAGTTAAAACAGATGTTACAGGAAGACCCGGATACAGTTACGGCATTCATGCAGCAGCTTGTTACCGGTGTATACAATGAGATTGATACCAAGATGCGCTCTAATTCTCTGAGCAGTGCAATGACTGTTTATAATGATAAGCAGATGGCAAAAGAGTATAGCAATTACACTACCACCATTAAGAAGTGGGAAGATAAGATTACTTCGATGGAAGATTCTTATTATAAGAAATTTGCGGCGATGGAAACTGCACTGGCAAAATTACAGCAGTCTACATCCTCACTGTCAAGTCTCTTAGGTTCATAAGTGCCGATAAATGTCAGTCACAGGTATAGACCGGTGATAATGTGAAAATACATGGAGGTAACACGATGACAATGAACAATGGATATGCAGCATATCAGAACAGTAAGATTATGACTGCTTCTCCGGCAGAATTGACACTGATGCTTTATGAAGGTGCCATCAAATTCTGTAATATTGCAATCATGGGAATTGAGGAGAATAATATCCAGAAAGCCCATACAAATATTGTAAAAGTAGAAAATATCATAGAAGAGTTTCAGGCAACCTTAAATCATAAGTATCCGGTTGCAAAGGACTTTGAAAATGTGTATAAGTACTTACAGGAACGTCTGGTTGAGGCAAACATGAAAAAAGATAAAGAAATTTTAGAGGAAGTACTGGTACACCTTCGCACCATGCGTGATACTTGGAAAGAGGTAATGAAGCTTGCACACAGCAAATAACAGCTATATTGAAATCTTAAAACAGAGCCTTACGAAAAAAATAGAACTGCTGGATACAATTATGGCATTAAATGTATTGCAGAAGGACATGCTGGAAAATCCGGATTTAGATCCGGATGAACTGGAAGAAAATCTGAACCGTAAGGCAGATCTGGTAGAGCAGTTATCAAAGTTAGATGACGGATTCAGTCAGATTTATGACCGGGTTCGAGCTGATTTGACAGAGAACCGAGGGGCATATTCGGAAGACATTGCTCAGATGAAGCGGGATATTACCGCAATCATGGACAAGAGCACTGCAATCCAGAGCCAGGAAAAACGCAATCAGGTATTGATGCAGCAGAAATTTACTTCCGTGAAGAAACAGATTAAGGAAGTAAAGAAATCCAGACAGGCGGTGAATTCCTATTACAGAAATATGATGAAAATGGGAACTCCGGGTTCCACATTTCTGGATGATAAGAAGTAGACTGGAAAAATTTAAAAAAATTTTCCATTTACTATAAAGTATCGAGACAACCGTCCGATATATATAACAAGTAAACAAGATATTGTTACTTAGCAGATAGATTTGAGGAGTGTACGGCCGATAAGATATCTGCAACAACAAACAAGTAGTCGCAAGGAAGCGACGTTAAATTCAAGGAGGAATTAATTATGGTAGTACAGCACAATTTACAGGCAGCAAACACAAACAGACAGTTAGGTATCACAACAAGCGCACAGGCAAAATCAACTGAGAAATTATCTTCCGGTTACAAAATCAACCGTGCAGCAGATGACGCAGCAGGACTTTCCATTTCTGAGAAAATGAGAAGCCAGATCCGTGGTCTTAACAAAGCTTCTTCAAACGCACAGGATGGTGTATCTTTAGTACAGACCGCTGAGGGTGCATTAAATGAAACACATTCTATCTTACAGCGTATGAACGAACTTGCTACACAGGCAGCTAACGGAACTAACACTTCTGTAGATAGAAGCGCTATCCGTGCTGAGTTGGATCAGTTAACATCTGAAATCAACCGTATCCAGTCTACTACACAGTTCAACACAATGAACCTGTTAGATGGTACATTCTCTGGAGCAACAAATCAGATGAAATTACAGGTAGGTGCCCTTTCCGGACAGTCTATCGACTTCTCAATTGCTAATATGTGCGCAACAAAGATTGGTCTTAAGACAACTTTAAGTGTAAGTACATTTACAAAAGCTGGTTCTTACATGAAATCAGTTCAGGATGCAATCGAAGTTGTTTCTAAACAGCGTTCCGCAATGGGTGCTATCCAGAACCGTCTGGAGCATACAATTGCCAACCTGGATACCACATCTGAGAATACCCAGTCAGCAGAATCCCGTATCCGTGATACAGATATGGCTTCTGAAATGGTTACATACAGCAAGAATAACATCCTTGCTCAGGCAGGTCAGTCTATGTTAGCACAGGCTAATCAGTCTACTCAGGGTGTATTATCCTTACTTCAGTAATCATAAGTACTCAACCATAAAAGTAAAGCTGACCCGAAAGGGTCGGCTTTATTTTTTACTTTACAGGAAATTGCTTTCCTGTAAAGTAAAAAAACGCTCCGCGAGGATGCGCACGGTGCGTATAAGCTAGATGTCGCAGGTGCGAGAATGTGCCAAGTCACATTCTTTGTTACACGGGTAGTGATAATTATTTTCTTAGTGACGAAAAGATTAGTATCATGTAGAATAGAAGAAAAGAGATAAGACGAGGTACTCTAAAGTGGAAGCAGGAAAGTATAGTCAGTTACAAGAGGAAATGAAAGCAGTAATCCGGAAGCTGTATCAGAACCAGCAGGAGGAAACTTATCCATGGATTGGTGCACATATTCAGGAGATAAAGGATAGCCTGTTAGAACAAATTACATATTATACAGAAAAAGGTGAAACCGACGTAGCAATACAGGAACAGGCAGTTACCATATTGGAGCATCTGATTCATGCATATCAGAATCATCAGATCATGGAACTGGCAGATTGCCTGAACTATGAATATGGCAGATATATGGGATGGGAGATATAATATGACGATATACGAAAAGAATATGCAGGCAATCCGGGAACACCATGTAAGACTTCATGAATATCTGGAAACGGCACAGCCGGAGCAATCAGTAGAGATACGCTATGAAGCAGCGGAAGATGAAATGCTTTATCCGATTGTGACAAAGGGCGGATTGGAATACCGGTTAAATAGTAAATATAATCCAAAGGAAGCATCCATGCAGTATGTCAGCCAGTTTGAAAAAGAAGGCTCCTACAGTGTGTTCTTTCTTTTGGGATTTGGAGACGGAAGAAGTATAGAAGCATTGGCGCAGACGCTGGATGAGACCATGACACTTATTGTATATGAACCATCCGCTGCTATTTTCCAAAAAACATTAGAGACCTTTGATTATACTGAACTTTTAAAGAAGAAAAATGTGTATTTGATAGTAGAGTCAGAGAATATGCTGCAGGATTATTTAGAATCCGGTATCAGCTTTAACAATATCCGGATGATGCGCCTTGGCATTCTTCCAAATTATGATTCTATTTATCCGAAGGAATGTAAACATATGTTAGAGACTATGATATATTTCATGAATAAGACGAAAATATATCGGAATACCATCTATAATTTCCGGGATGAGTTTGCGGCGCATGCTCTCAGTAATATGTATGATTATCTCTGGCAGACAGATACCCATTATCTGAAAGAATGTCTTGCGGAGGAGGATTTGAGTGATGTACCGGCAATTATTGTGGCGGCAGGACCATCCTTAAATAAAAATGTGCAGGAACTGAAGCGGGCGAAAGGAAAAGCATTGATTCTTGTGGTGGATGCAGCACTCCGGGCAGTAGTAAATGCCGGAATTACACCGGATTTGGGAATGACGGTAGACGCAAGAGTTGCAGACCGCTTTTTTGAAGGAATCGATATCAGCACATTTCCGTTTGTATTTGAGGCAATATCCAGAGAAGAAATCGTAAAGAGACATACCGGCAAACATTTCTATGATGAATTTCCGTGTAACATGTTTGCAAAGGCTGTAATAGAAAAGAAAGGCTATGTCTTAGATGATATTTTAACCGGAGGCTCTATTTCGACCAGCGCATTTTCACTGGTAAAGGCACTGGGCTTTAAGAAAATTGTATTTATCGGTCAGGATTTGGCTTTTACCGGAGGGCAGAGCTATAACAGCGGTCTGAAGATGGATGAAAAAGAAAATGAGCAGCACCAGAAGAAACGTGTCATCGTACAGGTAAAAGGTAATGACGGAACCATGCTGGATACGGATTATCAGATGGATATGTACCGGAAATGGATTGAAAATGAAATCTTAAAATTGCCGGAGGATATTACGGTAATCAATGCAACAGAGGGTGGCGCGAAAATAGAAGGCGCAAAAGTGATGACATTAAAAGAAGTCATTGATTCCTGCACGAAAGAAATTGATTTCGAAAAATTATTGCAGGAAGTACCGTTGGCATTTTCAGAGGAAGAACGGCAGGATATTATCAATGAGATAAAGGAAGAGCCGAAGCGTCTGGAAGAAGTAAAGGAAAATATTAAGAAAGCAACGAAAGTTGCAGAGCAGTTAGAACAGGCATCCAAAGATGGAAATGTAGAGGAGCAGAAGAAACTTCTGACAGAATTTGGAAATCTCAATGAAGAAATCCAGAAGGAACCGGTGCAGGATTTGTTACTATATTATAACAGTGAAATAGAATTTTCCATTGGGGATGATGTATTATCTGCAGATTTAACAATACCAGACTTATGCAATCGTGCAAAAGCCTGGTACAAGGGCTATGAATCTGCGGTAGACCGACTCATAGCAGATTTACATGAAAAATTTATTGACCGTCTATAACAGATAACATGGTTTGAATCCGGTGCTCAAAGGTGTGGGCCTCTAAAATTTTACCAAGGGCGTTGGCAGCAATCTGCTGACGTTCTTTTTCGTGGGAAAGATAATAGTCGGCATAAGTTTCTGCTTCCTCATAGGAAGAATAATAAATGAAATCTTCTCCCGGAACAAAGTAATTCAGAAAATCTTCCTGATAATTGGTCAGCAGGAAACCACCGCTTCCCATAATATCGAATGCCCGCAGAGGAATGCCCTTTTGGATACTGCGCAATGTAATGTTAAGATTAATCTTTGAATGTTGGAAAACCAGAGGCATAATCTCATAATAGTCAATGGCTCCCATATTTTCAACTTTGGGAAGCTGCGGAGTAGGATTGTTGGTATAAAGCTTCACCTGATGCGCTGCGGAAAGCTTTTTTAGGATTGCAGTGCGGTCTAATTCTGCCAGTTTCCTGGCAAGGAAATAGTTGGCATAAATATAGCACGGTGTTTCGATGCCGTCTTCATTAGGCGCATATGGAACGGATTTTTGCATATCACTTAAGATGGTATCATTTAATAAACCGGGAATTAGAAATTCACCATATACCTGCTGCTGGGCTGCGATAATTGCATCGAGGTATCCCTTCGTAAAGGCAGGAAGCTTCTGATATAGGCGGTCATAAAGCAGGTGGTCTTCGTTATAAAGAGAACCGACAAAAGAAATCTCGGAAGAGATTATATCAAGGATAGAATCTGTTGCCTGCATGGTGGAAAGTCTTTTTGCATTTGCGGCAAGCGGCAGATAGAATACCCGGTCAATGCCCCCCTGCTTTAACTCTTCGTAAATTGGATAATCGAAAAGAAAAATATAATTGGTGGGATAAGTAATCGTAAAGGAATACAAAGCCACCAGCGGACTGTCATAAACATAGGAAACATAACGGAGATTATGCCGATGGGCACAGGTGGCCAGAATCGGATAATAGTTAAAGGAAAATACAAAGTCGTAGGAAGTATTTTCTACAGCAGCATCAAAAGCCGCATCATAGGCAGCACTTTTGCGGACATTATAATCCTCGTGCATAAATAAATCGGTTTCAATGTTGCAGTTATGAAATGCTTCTAACATATCTTTTTTGGCAAAAGCCGGTGAATCAAGAAATAATATTTTCATAGAGTTCCTTTCATTAAAGAGAGCGCGCAGAGGATAACATTTTCTGAAGCTGTTTCTCATAAGTATAATGATTTAATACTTTCTGATAGCCGTTTTCGGCAATTTCTATCCGTTCTTTTTCATGGGAAAGATAGTATTCGCATTTAGACAGAAGGTCATCAGGACTGGTATAGATGTCTAAATCTTCTCCAATGGTAAAACATTCACTTAAATCATTCTGATAATTTGTCAGTAAGAAGCCACCGCATCCAAGAACATCAAAGACACGAAGGGGAATACCGTTCCGGATGGATTTGCAGGTCATGTTCAGATTAATTTTGCTGTGGGCAAAGACCTGAGGCATTTCTGTTAAAGTCTTAACCCTTCCACGATTGTGGACAGGAACGAACAGCGGGACTTTATGTAAATACAATTTGTATAAGTCTACTGAAAAATGGGAGCCAAGAAGGGACAAAAGGTGCTTCCGCTCATTGGCAGTTACCTTCATGCCAAGGTACTGCTGTGCAATGATATCCCGGTCAACCCGTCTGGCTTTTTCCGGCGGAATATAATAATCCGGCATACAGTCAATAAATTCTTTGACAATAGAATCCGGCAGCAATTCATTTAAAAGAAATGCACCGTAAATCTGTTCCTGTGCATCCATAATTCCATTCAGATATCCTTCGAGATAAGGGGAAGGATTCTTGATGGCATCATAAGGACATTTTTCCGTATAGAGCGATCCAACAAAGGAAATATCACTTTTATAAGAATCGGGATTGGAATCAGCAAGAACGGAATCCCAACGTTTTACATTGGTTGCCAGCGGCAGGAAAAAGGTATGAGCCGGGTTATATGGCGCAAAGTCCTGATATTGCATGGAATCAAAAAGAAAAATACGGTTCCATTCATTCGAATAGGAATCCGAATATAATTCCATGACAGGACTGTCTACGGTCCAGCAGATATAAGGAAGCTTCATGATATTACAGATTTCCGATAAAACAGGATAAAAGTTTATTGAGAAAATGCAGTCGAAGGAAGATGATAACAGTGTATCAGAAACATGCTTGATGACTGTCTGTGTGGGAATATTTTTATCGGTAATTTCAAGATTAATACAGAATACTTCATGCCCTAAATGCTTCATGGCTTCGATAATATCCGGTTCGCAAATGCTTCCATAACGGTAGAATAGTATTTTCATGATAAACTTTCCTCTTCCTTGGATATAGAGTATAATAACTATAACTATTGTAACGAAATCGGTGGAAAGAAACAAGGTTAGAATAAGGAGAAATCGTCGCAGGACGAAAAGAAAATATATGGAACAGTTTTTTGGGATTTTACAAAGAGGACTGGGGCAGCTGGATGCAACAGGGGAATATGAAGAAGGAACGCTGCGGGAGTTAAAGGAAAGCTACCAGAAATTTGATGCAGCGATGCAGCAGAATATGCTGCGCGTAATAGAACAGTCATTGGCAAAGTTTCCGATAACATTGCAGATTTACATCTGGTCATCCCTGCTGGCAGTTCTTCGGGATGAAAAAATCATTCCTTATATGGGAGAATTAACGGCAGATGACTCTTTGAATTTATGGCAGAAAGTGGAATTAATGAATCAGTTGCAGCGGACAATTTTTGCCAGTGAAATGATAAAGGATGAAGAGGCAGAATATAAGAGAAACAGTGACGCTTATACTGCATTGATGGATGAAATCAGACAGCGGAATAAAAAGGAATTTTCCTATCTGCCGTGGGAAAAACGGAATAAAAAAATTGTTCTGATAACAAAACAGTTTATCGGAAGACAGCATGCACCGACGGAAATAACATTGCAGATGAACCGTTATTTAAAGGAACTGGGTTACGAAGTGGTATTATATGTTACCTATATGCAAAATCGGAATACAGCACCGTTGTGGTATAAGCAGTGTCTGTGGAATAATTTTATGAATACAGCCGGAGCTTTTCAGGGCGAGATAGAAGGAGAGGAGATAAAGGGATATAACCTGCTCTTTACAGAAGAACATTATCCGGAACAGCTTTATGATGCGGCGGAAATGATATGGCAGGAAGCACCTGAGTGGGTGCTTGAAGTCGGTGATAAAACAATATTGGCAGATTTATGCCGGCAGTTTACCACCGTATTGACCAGAAGGTGTGTTAAGACAATTCCTGTGACCAATGCACCGATTATCGTACTGGCTTCGGATTATACCATTGCGGAAGAAAGACGATATCAGAGCTGGCTGAAACCGTACCAGCAGTTTGTGGAAGTAAAACATTCCATTGTGGGAAATACAGTGGTTGTGGAAAAAGAGAAGAAAGAAAATTATGGCATCCCAGAAGACAAGTTCGTAATTTTACTGGTGGGAAACCGGCTGGTGCAGGAAGTAACAGAGGATTTTCTTAAGACGATTTATGCGATGCTAGAGGAAAATCCAAAAGCAGTACTGGCGGTCATTGGAAATTGCGAGGCACTGGAAAAAAGGATAGCAGAAGCATATCGGGAGCGTTTTTATTTCCTTGGATATACCGAAGAATTACAGAAAACCATGACCATAGGAGATTTGTTTTTGAACCCGCCAAGACAGGGCGGCGGTACCGGAGCCATGTATGCAATTTTACAGGAAATTCCGGTAGTGACACTGGACAACTGCGATGTGCAGGTAAATGTGGGCAAGGTATTCACCTGTGATTCTGTTGAGTCGATGGTAAATCTGGTACATCAATATTGTGAAGATAAAGGATTCATGGAGAAGAAGAAGGAAGCATGCCGCAGAAAAGCAGAGGAAATTCTTGCAGTAGATGAAAAAGAAAACTATCGAAGGTTATGTGAATTTGTGGAAACTTATACAATAAGGCAGGAAAAGCAGGTACAGCATCCGGACGGGAGATAACATGGAGCATAGAATAAGAGAAGCAAAAGGGACAATTTTAATCTATAAGGGAGAACCAATCTGCTATAACATTTTAAATACATTTGCAGAGCAACTGGGAGAAGCGTTACAGAAGCTTGGAGAAGAGGTAGAATATTTTGATGTGAAGCAGAGCGGCGAAGCTGCTCTGGCAGCTTATGCAGGAAAAACATATCAGGCGGTAATTGGCTTTCAGAGTTATCTTTTTGATATTTATCTTCCGAAGGCAGGCATTTATTTACATGATTTGATAAAGGGACCAAAAATAAATTTCCAGTTGATATTTCACATATTTTAGGAAATTTAATAACTGTTATATTTAATTATCAAATTCTTCGCAAACCCTTGAAAATACTAAGTTTGTAGCAAGTGAGCTTTCCCTTACTCTTTCCCTTGTGTTATATTCTCACATTGGTTTTCATGAACCTTAATATGGGAAAAAATAAGGGAAAGAAAATTTCATAACACAGTATAACAATAACGACATGGTGAACTGATTGAAATGTTTTCGATATTTAACTCTATAACTGATTATTAAAA
>ENA-OPFT01000741-OPFT01000741.1-human-gut-metagenome-genome-assembly--contig:-NODE-741-length-18811-cov-2.133397_pt1 | contig 18811 bp, 12 predicted proteins | sample MGYA00241714_ERZ501560 | MGnify/ENA primary metagenome ERZ501560 (study PRJEB25962, sample SAMEA2042392) | human gut metagenome | biome: human gut; feature: human-associated habitat; material: faeces...
TCTGATGGAGCGTCTGATGCAGGTGGGGGCGAAGGATGTTCATTATACGCCGGTTTATATGAAAAAAAATCGCCCGGCATATCAGGTAAATGTGATCTGTAAAAAAGAAGATGCGGAAAAGCTGGAGAAACTTATTTTTCAGGGAACGACAACGATCGGCATCCGCAGAATGTACATGGAACGAAGTATCTTAAAAAGAGAAGCGGCAGAGATCGACACGCCGTTTGGCAAAATGAAAGTAAAAGTATGCGATCTGCCGGATGGGAAAAGGATTTATCCGGAGTACGAAGAAGTCGCAAGAATCTGCCGGGAAACCGGACTGTCTTATTATGAAGTTAGCGGGATATTCCTTGACACTTTATATACCGAACGGTATAATGAAGAAAGCAACCGTAAACAGGAGTAAAGGACAGGATTTATGGACAATAGAGAACGTATTTTGCAGTGTGCACTGGAGCTGTTTTATGCCAAGGGTTACGATGCCGTTGGCGTACAGGAGATTGCTCAGAAAGCGGGGATTACAAAACCTACGTTGTACTACTATTTTGGCAGCAAATATGGTCTTCTGGAGACTTTGCTGACGAAACATTTTACTGTTCTGAATGAAGAACTGGAGCGGGCATCTTTTTACGAAGGGGATGTCGGAGCGACGCTTTACAATATTGCTTCTGCATTTTTAGATTATGCGATGAGAAATTATAAAGTCTATGCACTTCTGATGGCGATGTTTTATTCTGCGAAGGAGAATGAAGCGTACCGGGCGGTAAAGCCGCTTGTGAAAAAGTTCTATTCGCAGATCGTACATTTCTTTGATGCGGCGGAGCATGAGCTTGGAAATATGAACGGAAGGCAAGAGCAGTTTGCGATTGGATTTATCGGTCTGATCAATCACTATATTCTGCTGGCATGCGACCGGGAAGGCAGACCGCAGCAGATTTCAGAGGAGAAAAAGCGGGCACTTGTAAAGCAGTTTATGTATGGTATTTACAGTTAAGATGGAGGTATTTGCAAATGGGAAAGTGGTATAACGAAGCAGTTTTTTATCATATGTATCCGCTGGGTATGACAGGGGCACCAAAGGAAAACAAAGAACCGGAGACCGTGCATCGCTTGCGGGAGCTGTTTCCGTGGATCGACCATTTAAAGGAGATCGGAGTTACAGCGATCTATATCGGACCGCTGTTTGAATCTTCTACACATGGTTATGATACAAAAGATTACAAAAAAGTAGACAGAAGACTTGGGGATAATGAAGATTTCAAAGAATTTGTCAGACTGGCACATGAAAATGGGATCCGCGTGGTTGTGGACGGTGTTTTCAATCATACCGGAAGAGAGTTTTTTGCATTTCAGGATATCCAGAAAAACAGAGAACATTCTCCGTACTGCAGCTGGTATAAAGGAGTGAATTTTGGCTGGAATTCTCCGTATAACGATGGATTTGGTTATGAAGCATGGAGAAACTGTTTTGAGCTGGTCAATTTAAATCTTTACGAGCAGGCAGTCCGTGATTATCTGTTTGATGTGATTCATTTCTGGATCACGGAGTTTGATATTGACGGTATCCGTCTGGACTGTGCTGACTGTCTGACGTTTGATTTTATGAAAGAAATGCGTTACCGCACCGGTCAGTGGAAAGAGGATTTCTGGCTGATGGGTGAAGTGATCCACGGCGATTATGCGAGATGGGTAAATGACGAAATGCTTCATTCCACAACGAATTATGAGCTTCACAAGGGTCTGTATTCGGGACACAATGATCATAATTATTTTGAGATCGCCCATACGATCCGCCGTCAGTTTGATGACAACGGCGGTATTTACAGAGGACGTACTTTGTATTCTTTTGTAGATAAGCACGATGTGGACCGTCTGATGAGCAAGTTAAACAACAAAGATCATATCCGCGAGGTTTATACACTGCTCTACACGCTGCCGGGCATTCCATCTATTTATTATGGCTCCGAGTGGGGCATTGAAGGAAGAAAGCAGGGTGCCTCAGATGATGCCATGCGTCCGCAGCTTGACCTTGAAAAAATGCAGAAAGAGAATCCGCATCCGGAGCTGACAGCACATATTGCGGCACTTGGAAAGATGAGAAAAGAAAATCCGGTTCTGGCAGATGGAAAATACAGAGAGCTGGTACTGACAAACAGACAGTATGCTTATGCAAGAATCAAAGATCAGGATGCTATCGTTGTGGCAGCGAATAACGATGAGAATCCGGCGGATATGAGCATCCCGGTTCCAGTGGACGGAACTTATGAAAATGCGTTCACAAAAGAAGCAGTGCCGGTGGTGGATGGCAGACTCCAGGTTCATCTGGATGCATGTGAAAGTAAAGTATTCAGAAAAAAATGATGCCAGTTCAAAAGGATCAGTATGGCATTTTGTGATTCTGATATCAATTTATGGTTGAAATGTATAGAAAAAGTCGGAGGTAGTTATGGCAGAAAGAAAGGTAAGAAAGACAGCCGGGAAAACGGCAGCAAATGCAACAAAGAGAACGGCAACAAAAACAACAGCAAAAACAGCAGCGAAAAGAACAACGAGAACAAAGGCTGCAGCAAAGGAAGATTTCCGTATCGGAGAACTGGATCAGTATCTGTTCAGTATGGGAACGCATTATGATATTTATAAAAAAATGGGTGCACATGAAGCAGTGATGAATGGCAAAAAAGGTGTTTATTTTGCAGTCTGGGCACCGAATGCAGCTACTGTCAGCGTGATCGGTGAATTTAACGGCTGGAGAGAAGAGGCAAATCCGATGACATGCCTTGAGCCGTCCGGTATCTATGAAGGTTTTGTAGTCGGAGCAAAAGTGGGTATGCTCTATAAATTCTTCATCAAAACAAAAGATGGCAGAGGACTTTACAAAGCCGATCCGTTTGCAAATTATGCAGAGCAGCGTCCGGGAACCGCATCCAGGATCACAGATATCACGAAACTCAAATGGAGTGATGCGGCGTGGATGGAAGCAAGAAAGCAGAGAGATAATGACAGCCTTCCGGTTTCTATTTATGAAGTACATCCGGGTTCCTGGAAAAAGCATGAACAGACAGAAGAAGATGAGGATGGATTCTATAATTACAGAGAGTTTGCGAAATCACTTGCAGAATATGTGAAGGAAATGGGTTATACGCATGTAGAGCTGATGGGGATTGCGGAGCATCCGTTTGATGGCTCCTGGGGGTATCAGGTAACCGGATATTATGCACCGACTTCCAGATATGGTACGCCGGAAGATTTTGCTTATATGGTAAATTATCTGCATAAACAGAAAATCGGTGTTATCCTTGACTGGGTACCGGCACATTTCCCGCGAGATGCACACGGACTGGCAGAATTTGACGGTGGATGTGTTTACGAGTATGCGGATCCAAAAAAGGGCGAGCATCCGGAATGGGGAACAAAAGTCTTTGATTTTGGCAAGAGCGAAGTCAAGAATTTCCTGATCGCCAATGCACTTTACTGGGTTGAGCATTTCCATATCGACGGACTGCGTGTTGATGCGGTGGCATCCATTCTTTATCTGGATTATGGAAGAGAAAACGGTCAGTGGACCCCGAATATTTACGGCGGAAATAAAAATCTGGAAGCGATCGAGTTTTTCAAACATCTGAACAGCGTTGTGCTGGGCAGAAATCATGGAGCAATGATGATCGCAGAGGAATCCACAGCATGGCCGAAGGTGACGGGCGATTTAAACGATGGTGGTCTTGGCTTTACGATGAAATGGAATATGGGCTGGATGAACGATTTCCTCGACTACATGCAGTATGACCCATATTTCCGTGCGTATCATCACAACGATCTGACGTTTTCGATGGTTTATGCGTATTCCGAAAAGTTCATGCTCGTGTTATCCCATGACGAGGTTGTTCACGGCAAAGCGTCGATGCTTAGCAAGATGCCGGGAGAGGAAGCGGACAAATTCGCGAACCTGCGCGCAGGCTACGGTTATATGATGACGCATCCGGGCAAGAAGCTTTTGTTTATGGGACAGGATATCGCAGAGTACGACGAGTGGAACGAAGAGCGGGGCGTGGAATGGGAACTGCTAAAATATGATTATCATGAGCAGATACGCCGGTTTGTGAAGCGGTTAAACGAGCTGTATCGTAAAAACCCTGCGCTGTATGCGGAAGACGACAGCTGGGACGGCTTCGAATGGATTGACTGCATTGATGCAAACGAATGCACGCTTTCCTATCTGAGAAAGAGCGACAAAGAGGAAGAGACGCTTTTGGTATGCCTGAACTTTGCAAACGTGGACAGACCGGAGTATCGGGTGGGTGTACCTTTTGAAGGAAAATATACGGAAGTTTTAAACTCTGACGATATCGCCTTTGGCGGAAAAGGAAGAATTAACTCCTATGTACTGGAAGCGGAAGAAATCGCATCCGACGGCAGGGAAAATTCGATCCTGATGCATCAGGCGCCGCTGTCTGTGAGCATTTTTGCTTATACGCCTTACACGGACGAAGAAAAAGAAGAGCGCAGAAAGATCGCCGAGGCTGCCCAAAATGCGGCGGAAGAGGCTGTGAGAAAAGCTACAGAGGAAGCTGCGAAAAAAGAAGCAATCGCTAAAAAAGCAGCGGAGGAGGCTGCAAAGAAGGAAGAAGCTGCGAGAAAAGCTGCCGAAGAGGCGGCTGAAAAGGAAGCGGTGGCAAGGCAGGCAGCAGAAGAGGTTGTAAGAAAAACGGCTGCTGCCAAAAAAGCGGTGGAAGAGGCTGCGAAGAAAGCAGCTGCCATGAAAAAGAAAACCCTGAAGGAAGAGCTGACCGAAAAGGCAGAGCAGGCGGACAGTGCGATTCTTGAGGGAAAAGAAAAAGAAAAGCCTGCACGCCGCACGACCCGCAAAAAGACAGCGACCGCGAAGGCTGTCGCAGCGAAAGAGCCGACGGCTAAGAAGCCTGCGTCTGCAGCTAAGAAGTCTACCTCTTCCGCGAAAGTGACGAAAGGAACCAAAGCATGAGGAAGGTGCTGATGTCCGGCGCAGCATTTTTGACATCCTCTGTGACGCTGACAGGCGAGGAGATAGAAAGCCTCGCGTCGGACGAATCCTTAAAGAATATGGAAAAACAGCTGAGCCTGCTGGAGCGCTACTTAAACGAGCTGCCGGACAAGCTTCTGGGGCTGGGCGTCCGCACGGTGCTGGCGCTCATCCTGTTTGCGATCGGCAGCAGACTGATTGCGATGATCCGGCATTTTTTCAGACGGGCGATGGAGCGTTCCAGCGCGTCGGAGGAAGCGGCGCAGTTTCTGGACTCCTCGATTAAGTTTGTTTCGTATACGATTCTGGTGTTCATGATTCTGCAGCTGTTTGGTGTGGAGGCAGCAAGCATTGCGACGGTGATCGGTTCGGTCGGCGTAACGATCGGTCTGGCGATCCAGGGAAGCTTAAGTAACTGTATTGGCGGAATCCTGATCATGATGCTGAAGCCGTTTCATGTCGGAGATTATATCATCGAAGGGGGCGGTAACGAAGGGATTGTTCAGCAGATATCTGTCTTTTATACGAAGCTTGCAACCTATGACAATCAGATTATTCTGATCCCGAACGGAAACCTCGCAAACAGCAGCCTGACGAACGTGACGGATGAGGCGGAACGGCGTGTGGATTTGAAAGTCGGAATTTCGTATGATTCTGATATCCGCAGCGCACGGAAAGCAGTGCAGGAAATTGCGAAGAAAAACCCGTATGTGCTTCCGGAACGGGAGATCACAGTCAACGTAGACGAACTGGCAGACAGCAGTGTTGTCCTTGTTGTGAAATTCTGGGCGAAGAAGGAAAACTACTGGCAGGCGCGCTATACGATGCTGGAGGATATCAAATACGGCTTCGATGAAGCGGGCATCCGCATTCCGTATCCGCAGATGGATGTACATCTGGAGTCCGGGACTTGACTTACAAGAAAATCCATGTATAATTATTCCATATCTGCATAGAGCAGAAAAAGTCGGCGTGCGAGCCTTATCGCCCGCCGCTTTTTTTCCTCTTTACGCACCGGCTTGAGCGTATACATAGCCTGCCGGGGCAAAAGGTGGATACAAAGCTCGTTTGAACGGGCAATTTCACAGATGAAAGGAGACAAACGTAAAAAGTATGATAAAAGAACTGATGAAGTCGATCAGGGAATACAAGCGCGATTCGATCCTGACACCGATTCTGGTATCTCTGGAAGTGGTCATGGAATGTATCATCCCGTTTGTAGTAGCTCAGCTGGTCAATGAAATCAAAGCCGGAAGCGGTATGGGCGTCATTTCACGGTATGGTCTGATTCTGGTGGTGATGGCGCTTATGTCCCTCGCATTCGGAGCCGGAGCCGGTTCGGTCTGCGCGTCCGCGTCCTGCGGATTCGCCAAAAACCTGCGCAAGGATATGTTTTACCGGATTCAGGATTTTTCCTTTGAAAACATCGACAAATTTTCTACCTCGTCTTTAGTGACGAGAATGACGACGGACGTTATGAACGTCCAGCTGGCATTTATGATGCTGATCCGACTTGCGATCCGCAGCCCGCTGATGTTGATCTTTTCCTTTACGATGGCGTTTATTATGGGCGGAAAGATGGCGCTGATCTTCCTGGTGGTCATCCCGATTCTGGGGATCGGACTGTTTGCCGTGATCCATAAGGTAGGCCCGCTGTTTAAACGGGTATTCCGTAAGTACGACGCTCTGAACAATTCGATTCAGGAAAATGTCAAGGGCATGCGCGTGGTAAAATCCTTTGTGCGCGAGGCGTACGAAAAAGAAAAATTCCATCATGCGGCAGAAGAGGTTTGTCAGGATTTCACCCGCGCGGAGAAGATTCTGGCGATCAACAGCCCTCTGATGCAGTTCTGCCTGTATGTGGTTATGATTTTTGTCCTGTCCTTTGGTTCTTATACGATCATCACGAGCGGCGGTCTGGATCTGGACGTCGGACAGTTTTCTGCCCTTTTAGTATACAGCTTCCAGATATTAAATAGCCTGATGATGTTCTCAATGGTATTTGTCATGGTGACGATGGCTGCGGAATCCGCACAGCGAATCGTGGAAGTGTTAAAAGAGGACAGTACGCTGACAAGTCCTGCAGATCCGGTGGAGGAAGTGGCAGATGGTTCGATCGATTTCGACCATGTCAGCTTCAAATATTCTCTGCAGGCGGAGAAGATGGCGCTTGCCGATATCGATCTGCATATCCGTTCTGGGGAGACGATTGGAATTATCGGTGGCACCGGTTCTTCGAAGTCTTCCCTGATCCAACTGATTTCCAGACTTTATGACGCGACAGAGGGCGTTGTAAAGGTTGGCGGAAAAGACGTCAGAGAATATGATCTGGAAGCGCTGCGCAACCAGGTAGCAGTTGTATTACAGAAAAATATTCTGTTTTCCGGAACGATCAAGGAAAACCTGCGCTGGGGCAACCAGAAGGCGACGGATGAGGAATTAAAGGAAGCATGCCGTCTGGCGCAGGCGGATGAATTTATCATGCAGTTCCCGGATCAATACGATACGCATATCGAACAGGGAGGCAGCAATGTGTCCGGCGGTCAGAAGCAGAGACTTTGTATCGCAAGAGCGCTGTTAAAGAAGCCGAAGATCCTGATTCTCGACGATTCGACCAGTGCGGTGGATACCAAGACGGACGCACAGATCCGCAAGGCGCTGCGTGAGTACATTCCGGAAACGACCAAGATCATCATCGCACAGAGAATTTCCTCCGTACAGGATGCGGATCGGATTCTGGTCATGGACGGCGGTACGATCTGCAATATCGGCACCCATGAAGAGCTTCTCAAGACGAGCGAGATTTACCGGGAAGTATATACTTCCCAGAACAAGGGAGGTGATTCTGATGAAAAATAAGGGACAGGCGAAAAAAGGAACGATGAAGCGTCTGATCAGGATGCTGTTCGAGTTTTATCCGGTACTTCTGCCGTTAGTTTTGGTCTGCATCGTACTGAATGCGCTGATCAGCTCGATTCCCGCTGTTTTTCAGCAGAATATCATCGCAGTGGTCGAGCAGTACTGGCAGACGAAGGACTGGGCGGCGGCAGCGCCGACGGTGACCAGACTGGTCCTCATCCTGGTTGTACTGTATGCGCTGTCTCTGGCAGCAGGCTATGCGTATTCCTATGGAATGGCGATTATCACACAGGGATCTCTGAAGAAGATGCGGGAAAAGATGTTCAATCGTATGCAGGATTTGCCGATCAAGTATTTTGATACACATAACCACGGCGATATCATGAGCTATTATACTAACGATATCGACACGCTGCGCCAGCTGATTTCCCAGAGTATTCCGCAGTTGATGATTTCCTGTATCACCGTGGTTACGATTTTTTCCATCATGCTGTATTACAGCATGTGGCTGCTTTTGGTCGTGCTCTGTGGCGTTGCACTGATGTTTGTCGTTACCAAAAAGGTCGGCAGCAGCTCGGCACATTTTTTCTTAAAGCAGCAGATCGCAGTCGGCAAGACAGAGGGCTTTGTGGAAGAGATCATGAACGGACAGAAGGTTGTCAAGGTGTTCAGTCATGAGACCGAGACAAAAAAGGATTTTGACCGGGTCAACGACGAGCTGTTTGAAATGTCCTGTCAGGCAAACCGTTATGCGAACATGCTGATGCCGATTCTGATGAATATGGGCAATATCCTTTATGTTGTCGTAGCGCTTGCCGGAGGCATGCTGTTATTGTCCGGCGCACCGAACTTGAGTTTGTCAGGCATGGCACTTTCCATCAGTATTACCGTACCTTTTTTGAATATGACAAGACAGTTCTGCGGCAATATCGGACAGGTGTCCAATCAGGTCAACTCAGTTGTCATGGGTCTTGCGGGGGCAGATCGTATTTTCAGCCTGCTGGATGAAGAGCCGGAGACGGACGATGGCTATGTAACCCTGGTCAATGCAAAAGAAGAAAATGGTGAACTGGTCGAATGCAGCGAGCGTACAGATATCTGGGCATGGAAGCATCCGCACAGCGCGGACGGCAGCGTGACCTATACGCGTCTGACGGGCGACGTGCGCCTGAAGGATGTGGATTTTGGTTACAATCCGGATAAAATCGTCCTGCATGATGTCAGTCTGTACGCAGAGCCCGGACAGAAGGTGGCGTTTGTAGGCGCGACCGGCGCCGGAAAGACGACGATCACAAACCTGATCAACCGGTTTTATGATATCGCGGACGGCAAAATCCGTTATGACGGAATTAATATCAACAAGATAAAAAAAGCGGATCTGCGCCGTTCTCTTGGCATTATTCTGCAGGATACGGTGCTCTTTACCGGCACTGTCATGGAAAATATCCGCTATGGCAAGCTGGATGCGACAGATGAAGAGTGTATCGGGGCTGCAAGGCTTGCGGGTGCGCATGATTTCATCACACGTCTGCCCGAAGGCTACCAGACGGTAATCGACGGTAACGGATCGAATCTGTCCCAGGGACAGAGACAGCTGATTTCGATTGCGCGTGCTGCAGTTGCAGATCCGCCGGTTATGATTATGGACGAGGCGACATCTTCGATCGATACCAGAACAGAGGCGATTGTGCAGAAAGGTATGGATGCGCTGATGCACGGACGAACCGTATTCGTTATCGCACACAGACTGTCCACAGTTCGGAATTCCGATGTGATCATGGTTCTCGAGCAAGGACGGATTATCGAGCGCGGCAGCCATGATGAGCTGATCGCGCAGAAAGGAAAGTATTATCAGCTTTATACCGGCGCATTCGAGCTGGAATAAAGTGTAGTATGAGACTCCGCAGCTTCTTTTGCGCATGAAATAGCGCTCCCTTTGTAGCTGTCTGTAAACAGATTTTTATGCGAGCATAAAATCTGTTCGCAGACAGCTACAAGTGAATTGGGAAAACAAAAAGGCACTGGAATACCAGTGCCTTAAACAATAGAATGCTCGCAGAGCGTGCATTCTATTGTCATGAATTAAAATTCCTATAAAGAAAAGCCGGAAAAGGGACTCGAACCCTCGACCTACTGATTACGAATCAGTTGCGCTACCAACTGCGCTATTCCGGCAGAACTCCAACAATAGATATTATACTGATATTTCATCGGTTTGGCAAGTCTTTTTTGAAAAAAGTTTCGTCTTGACAGCATTTCTGATTTGTGGATAATGTAAGGAAGAGTAAAAAAGTAAATAAACTCGCAAATGAAAGGCCGGTTACGCGGCAGAATGGGAGGAAGCATGACAGCTTATAAAGACAGAAGCAAAGAAGAGTTACTGCAGGAAAAGAGTCAGCTGGAGGCTCAGTATAAGGAGTTCCAGGGTAAAGGACTGAAACTGGATATGTCCCGCGGTAAACCGAGCGCAGCGCAGCTGGATCTTTCCATGGGTATGATGGATGTACTGGACAGCTTTACAGATCTGAAGTGTGAGGCAGGAATTGATTGCCGTAACTATGGTGTTATGGATGGCATCCCGGAAGCAAAGCGTCTGTTGGGAGAACTGATCGAAGTGCCTGCAGATAATATCATTATCTACGGCAACTCCAGCCTGAATGTAATGTTCGATGTAGTGAGCCATGCCTTCACCCACGGTATTATGGGGATGACTCCCTGGCATAAGTTAGACAAGGTAAAATTCCTTTGCCCGGTTCCAGGCTATGACCGTCATTTTGCGATTACAGAATATTTTGGCGTAGAGATGATCAATGTTCCGATGACTCCCCAGGGCCCGGATATGGATCTGGTGGAAAAGCTGGTCAGCGAGGATGAAGCCATTAAGGGTATCTGGTGCGTACCGAAGTATTCCAACCCGCAGGGCTACACCTACTCCGACGAAACCGTCCGCAGATTCGCTGCCTTAAAGCCTGCGGCAAAGGATTTCCGTATTTTCTGGGACAATGCTTACAACGTACATCATCTGTATGACGAGCCTCAGGATGTTATCCTGGAGCTGCTTTCCGAGTGTGAAAAGGCTGGCAACCCGGATATGGTTTATAAATTCAGCTCCACCAGTAAAATCAGCTTCCCCGGTTCCGGCGTCGCTGCAATTTCTGCTTCCAAGGCAAACCTGGATGATTTAAGAACACATCTGACGATTCAGACGATCGGTCACGATAAGTTAAATCAGCTGCGTCATGTGCGTTACTTTAAAGATATCCACGGCATCGAGACGCAGATGAAAAAGCATGCAGAGATTCTGCGTCCCAAATTTGAAGCAGTGCTGGAAATCCTCGACAGAGAGCTGGGGGATCTGGAGATCGGTACCTGGACAAAGCCTCACGGCGGCTACTTTATTTCCTTTGAATCTCTGGACGGCTGTGCAAAGGCGATCGTTGCAAAAGCAAAAGAAGCCGGAGTTGTCATGACCGGTGCCGGGGCAACCTACCCTTATAAGAAGGATCCTCATGACTCCAACATCCGTATCGCCCCTTCCTTCCCTCCGATCGACGAGCTGGTTCAGGCAACGGAGCTGTTTGTTCTGTGCGTAAAGCTGGTAAGTGTAGACAAGCTTCTGGAAAACATGTAAAATAGCACAATAGAATGCACGGTGCATGAGGCTTCTATTGCCATGAATAATGATGCGCGCCTGAGATTGTAGCAGCTGGGCGCGCATTTTTATCATATAGGAAACTTTGTTTCTATACGATTAAAACGCTTCGCGAGGATGTGCACTCGGCGCAAGGGTAGATGGCTGCAAAAGCAACAATAGAATGCACACTCTGCGAGCATTCTATTGTCATGAACCAGAGTTTTTGTAGGGGGATCAGGATGTCACAGGAGGAACAGACAATAAAGCTGGATCAGCGGGATGTGCTGGACGCAGCGATGACAGCAGGGCATATTTTGCTGGAAAACGGCGCGGAAATATTTCGTGTGGAAGAGACGATCGACCGGATCTGTCATCATTTCGGCGTACAGTCAGAAAACGCCTTTGTACTCAGTAACGGCATTTTTCTGACGTCCGGAGATGAGCATGAAAAACGCTTTGCCCGGGTGGAGCATATTCCAGTTCGCGGTGCACAGCTTCATCGGGTTGCGGCGGTCAATCAGCTCTCACGGGAAATAGAAGAGGGAAAATACACACTGCCGGAAATCCGGGAAAAGCTGGAACAGATCCGAAATGCGCCGGGCGCTTCCAAAAGGGCGCTGGTGCTGATGTCCGGTCTTGGCAGCGGCTGTTTTTGTCTGATGTTCGGCGGAATGTGGCAGGACTGTGTCGCAGCCTTTGTGATCGGGTGTCTGCTGTATCTGTATTTGCTTTGGTTAAACGGCAGATGCTCTAAAATTGTGGAAAATATCGGCGGCGGAATTATTATTACGGTGTGTAGTCTTTTGTTTATCCATATGCCGCTTGGAATGGATATGAGCCATATGATCAGCGGTTCCATCATGCCTCTCGTGCCGGGACTCGCATTTACGAACGGAATCCGGGACATCGCGGACGGCGATTACATTTCCGGGACCGTCCGCATGATCGACGCAGTGCTTGTTTTTTTGTCTGTGGCGGCAGGCGTCGGCTGTGTTCTGAGCATTTATCATCATCTGACGGGAGGTGTCATGCTGTGACGGATTTGCTTCAGATTCTTGCGGCTGGAATCGGCACGGTTGCGTTCGGCGCGTTATTTGGCGTGCCTTCCAAATATTATCCCTACTGCGGTCTGATCGGAGCGTCCGGCTGGGCGGTCTATGTTTTTTTGTGGATGCGGACGGGCTTTTGGTCGGAAGCGGTCGTTGTCTTTTTGGCGACAGTGCTGGTTATTCTGATGTCCCGTTTTTTTGCCGTGCGGGAACGTTGCCCGGTGACGATTTTTTTAATCTGCGGCATTTTACCGCTCGTGCCGGGAGCCGGAATATACTGGACGTGCTATTACCTGGTGACGGGACAGCTGGACGAAGCTTCTACCCGCGGATTTTCTGCCCTCAAGGCGGCGGTTGCGATTGTGCTTGGAATTGTGTTCGTATTTGAAATTCCGCAGCGTTTCTTCAAGGGAAAGGCGGTCAGAAAAAATGACAAACTGTGAAGCGTGCGCTTATTACAGCTATGATGAGGATTATGAATGTTATATCTGCGAAATGGATCTGGACGAGGACGAGATGCTGAAATTTTTGAGCAGCACGTTTGATGCCTGTCCCTATTACCGTTCCGGGGATGAATACAGCGTTGTGCGGCACCAGATGTGACGGCGCATGGGAAATATCGTTTTTTAAATCTGGACGTCACTCACTTTCATTAAATTTTTATATCCCAATTATAATCAATTTATAAAATTGGAGAATCCGCTTGACGGGTTCTCTTTTTTCGTGCTATCATCCAGACACATACAGAGCAGGAGCTCGGAAAGTTCGCCCCATGCAGAAATAGCAGGAGGCAATATCCTTTCGGAACGAAAACGTTCCATTTCTTTTGCAGATAGCCGATTGGGTCTGCAGTCTTTTTCAAACAATAGAAGATCCCCGGACGGGATGCTATTGTTTTCAGAAATTGCTTTTCGTTTTTCAACGACAGTTTCCAGAGTTAAAAAATCAAACAGACAGTCAGATTTTGCTGTCAGACAGGAGGTTTATGCAAAAGCAGACACTCCTTGGACGCGCAAACCGGGTGAGGGACAAGCCTGAATTCTACCCTGTTGGTTCACGTCATTTCGTCCGGCTGTTTTCGACGTATCCTTCCGATACATCCGTCGGACGTCGTCTTGTGGGAGGAGAAAAATCCCATGCAATCAAACAATTCTAAAAAGACCTTTCGCCCTGAAACAGAGGAAAAAGGCAGAAAAAGAAATTCCCAGAAAAAACAGGCAGCTGCAGCGGGCGTTGCGATGACGGCGATTGCCGTGATTTTACTCGGTGCAGGAATCGGCTATTCCGTGCAGAGGGCGGGAAAGACCGAGAGCATTTCCCTGGAGGAAATGCAGAACAGTGTGAGCAGCGCGCTGAAAGGAGAGATGGAATCGGCGGCAACGAGTCTGGAACAGTTAAACCAGAATATTGCCGACAATCAGAAAAAGCTTGACGAGGTCAATGCACAGCTTGCGCAGCGCGAGGAAAGTCTGCTGCAGGTAGAAACGATTCAGCACAGGCTGGAAGAAAATGCGTCCGGGATGACCGGAAAAGTGACCGATCTGGAAAAAACGACCCATACGAAGGTAAATGAAATCCGCACGGATATGGAGAGTATCCATACAGATGTCACAAAGACGTTGGAAGAAATTTCCAGAATCATGCAGGAAATGGATGCCCAGAAAAAACAGGACAATACCGATCACAAAGAATCCATAACGGAGATCAACAGAATCAACGAGTCGGTGCAGTCTGTCAATCAGACCGTGTCCAAGCTGGAGGACCGCCTGAACACCTCTTATGAGAACCTGAAAAATCTGGTGCAGGAAGTCCGCACAACAGAGGAGAAGAACCGGGAACTCTGGACACAGGAACAGACCCAGCTGACCGAGCAGCAAAAGCAGCTGTTAAAAGAGGTTGAGGAAAGCAGACAGGAAACAATCAGAAGTCTGGCTTTAGTTGAGAGCAATTTAAAAAATATGCTGGAATCCGATATGGTGCAGATTACAGCCGCCTTTGGTTCGCTGACAGCAGAGCTGCAGACGAGAGTGCAGGAGCTTTCCGCCCTTCTGGAAAACAGAATGAACCGGGTTGACCAGAATTTAAGCGGACTGGACAAAAACGTGACCGGGCTCGGCAACAATATTTTCGGTTTAAACGAGAATGTGAACGGCCTCGGCAACAATATTTCCGGTTTAAGCGAGAATGTGAACGGCCTGAATGAGAACGTTGACGGCGTTGGCAAAAATGTGGAAAGCTTGTTTACGAGAATCGGTGAGCTGGACAACGGGATGCAGACGAACCTGACGACGCTGCAGCAGACATTTGCCAAGCAGTTCGGAGATCTGAATGTATCTGCCGGACAGAATACGGAAGAGTTGAAATCCTATCTGGAGGAGTTAAACAACGGCCTGAAACAGGATATGAATCAGGTTTTTACATCTGTGAGTAATGGTAAGAAAAAGCTGGCGTCCGCATTGCTCACAAAAGGAGTTTCCACAAACGAGGACGCAACATTTGCCCAGCTGACGGAAGCAATTTTAAACATTGATCAGAAGCTCGTCATTGGCGTGGAAGAGATTCCGGGTACGATCCGTTATCAGTATCATTATCATGTGGATGCTTCCGGCAACCAGCCGCACACGGAAAAGAGCGATACGGCAGGGGGCTGCTATACCGGGACACATGGCCATGTGCATAGCGTGGAGGATGGCTGTTACAAAGAAGAATCCTACCATGTTCACCGGGATGACTGCTCTGGCTATCCGGTCTGGGTGGACTGGGCTCCTGGCGTGGAACCTTACTGGGGGTTTATTTATACCTGCGGGGAGCCTGCAAATGCGACCAGAAGGGTGCTGATCTGCAGCAAGCAGGCGGGTTCAACCGATTACTATGTACCGTCCTGCGGTTTGGCAGATGGACAGATCATCGGAGCAGAAATTGTGTACGATCAGGCGCATGCGCAGGTAAAAGCACAGGAGGAACAGCAGTGCAGAGATGAGCTTGTGAGACTTGCGCTTTCGATGCAGCCTGCCCTTGGAAGCAATACATCTGAAACAGAACAGATCGGAACGGACGCAGACAACATTCCGCCAGCACCGGAGCAGATCGCAGCTGAGGCGGAGCGGAAACGTCAGGAGGAAGCTGCGGCAGAAGCAGAGCGGCGCCAGGAAAGTGAGGGCGAAGTAAAGACAGAAGCAGAGCGGCGCCAGGAAAGCGATGGCGAAGCTGCAGCAGATGCAGACCGGCGCCAGGAAGCCGGAGGTGCACCGAAGTCAGACAGCAGCACAGACAATGTGGGCACATCCAAAGGGGCAGACGTAGACCGGCGGGAGGAGAGTGCAGACGCACCGAAGTCAGACGGCAGCACAGAAAATGTGAATACAACCGCCACGTCCGCTACAGACAGCCAGAAAATATCTGAGGCATCCGAAAATTGATAAAAGAATTGCATAATGACTCTCTTTCTGCTAAAGTAAAGTTTAAACCAAAGTAAAGGGAGATCAGAATATCATGGGAAGTAATGGAGTCATGCTGCTGATTATTATTATCTGTGTCATCCTGTCCGGATATTTTTCAGCAACAGAGACGGCTTTTTCAGCAATCAACAGAGTCAGAATCCGCAATCAGGCAGAAAAGGGAAACAAGAGGGCAGCACTGGTGCTGCAGCTCTCTGACAACTACGACAGCCTGTTGTCGACGATTCTGATCGGTAACAATATTGTCAATATCGGATGTTCTTCTCTGGCGACAATTTTATTTGTAAAGCTTCTTGGAGAAGAGATGGGCGCGGGAATTTCCACGCTGGTGATCACCGTTGTGGTATTGATTTTCGGTGAAATTTCGCCAAAGAGCATCGCAAAAGAATCCCCGGAAAAATTCGCTATGTTTTCCGCACCGATGATCAATGGCCTTCGGATCGTCCTGACACCGATCAACTGGATGTTCGGGCAGTGGAAGAAGCTGTTGTCCTGTCTGTTTAAAACGTCTGGCAGTCAGGGTATTACATCGGAAGAACTGTTTACGATCGTAGAGGAAGCGCAGGAAGAGGGAAGCATTGATAAAGAAGAAGGAAGTCTTCTGCGCAGCGCATTGAGCTTTGACGATCTGGAGGCGGGAGATATTCTGACCCCACGGATCGATATGGAAGGAATCCCTGTGGAAAGTACCCAGGAGGAAGCTGCAGAAGTATTTGCAAATACCGGCTATTCCAGACTTCCGGTTTATGAAGAAACATTGGATCATATCGTCGGCATTTTGTACCATAAGGATTTTTATAATCGGGTTTACGGGACGGATACGAGCATCCGGGAAGTGATGCGTCCGGCACTGTTTACGACAGCAAACCAGAAGATCGATGAGCTGATGCAGGAGCTTCAGAAAAAGAAACTGCATATCGCGATCGTATTGGATGAATTCGGCGGGACGGTTGGCCTGATCACGCTGGAGGATATCCTCGAAGAGTTGGTGGGCGAAATCTGGGACGAACACGACGAGGTCGTTCAGGAGATCGTGCAGATTTCTGAGCGCGAATATAAGTTCAGCGGACGGGCGAGCGTGAAGAAGCTTTTCGACCTGATGGATGAGGAGGATGAATCCGAGGCGGCGACCGTAGGCGGCTGGGTTATGGAACAGTTAAAGAAAATCCCTGCGGTTGGGGACAACTTCGACTATAAAGGTACCCATGTGGAAGTAACTGAGATGGAAGAAAAGCGAGTATTATCCGTGCACGTCATCCTGCCGGAAGAGGAGAAAACGGAGTAAACACGCGCTTCCCACAAAAAGAGACTTCCTGAAGGAGATTTTCTGACAGGGAGCGCTGTGTGCGGCAAAAAGAAGACAACAGGCATCCAGAGCGCTGTTTGAAGCAGCGAACTTCCGGATGCCTGTTTTAACTTATAGAAAACACTTTGTGCAGTCCTACACTTTTTTCTTATAACAGTGCTCTGCAAACTGCAGCAGCTGATAAAGCCCCATCGCAATGATACACAAAAGCAGGATGGATGTAATGAGCATATCCAGCTGCAGTACCTGGCTTCCGTAGATGATCAGATAGCCGAGCCCGTGTCTGGCAGCGAGAAATTCGCCGATCACGACGCCGACTAACGAAAGCCCGATATTGACTTTCATATTGCTTAAAATGACCGGAATGGAAGCGGGCAGGACAACCTTGAAAAAGCAGTCCCGTCTGGTGCCGCCGAGCGTTCGGATCAGGAGAAGCTTTTCAGGATCTGCCTGCAAAAATCCGGTATAAAGGTTGATGATTGCACCGAAGATGGCGACGGAAATGCCGGCGGCGATGATCGTATCCATGCCGGTGCCGAGCCAGACGATCAAAAGAGGGGCGAGCGCGGATTTCGGGAGACTGTTTAAAACGACGAGAAACGGCTCCAAAATTTCAGACAACCGGCGGCTGTACCATAAAAGCGTGGCGGCGGAAAGGCTAACGAGGGCGACGAGAAAAAAACTGATGACCGTTTCAGTCAACGTGATACCGATATGGGTAAACAGGGAACGCTCGGAAACCATGCGGACAAAGCAGGCGACGACACGGGAGGGACTGGAGAAAAAGAAGCTGTCGATGATATGGAAGTCTGCGAACAACTCCCAGACTGTCAGGAAAAGAAGCAGCATAAAAATCCGGGCAAAGTGGACGAAATGATGATGGCGTCTGTGAGCAAGCAGGAAAAGCTGCTGGTCGGACAGTGTTTGGTCAGTTGTTTTCATTGGACAGTTCCTCCCAGATCTGATTAAAAAGCTGTCCGTATTCCGGCGCGCGCCGTGCGGCAAGCGGCGAATGGTCTGCGGCAGTCAGGTGAATGGGAAATTCTGCTTTGACACGGGCGGGGCGGGCAGACAGGATGAGAACGCGATCGGCGAGGCTGATAGCTTCTGCAAGATCGTGAGTGATGAGGATGACGGATTTTTCTGCCTTACGGATCATGGCAGCAATATCGGCGGAAACGGTCAGCCGGGTCTGGTAATCCAGCGCGGAAAACGGCTCATCGAGCAACAGGATATCGGGCTCGAGCGCCATCGTGCGGATGAGGGCAGCCCGTTGGCGCATGCCACCGGAAAGCTGAGACGGCTTTTTATATTGAAATTCCAGAAGCCCGTAGTCGGAGAGCATCCTGCGAACGCGTTCCAGGTTCCTGACGGTATCCTTGTGGGCGATTTCCAGTCCGAGCGTAACATTTTGCCAGACGTTTCGCCATTCAAATAAAAGATCGTGCTGCAGCATGTAGCCGATGCCGGGCTGATGACCATTTTCCCCATAAAACGTGATGCCGCCGC
>ENA-OPFT01000756-OPFT01000756.1-human-gut-metagenome-genome-assembly--contig:-NODE-756-length-18552-cov-3.055955_pt1 | contig 18552 bp, 13 predicted proteins | sample MGYA00241714_ERZ501560 | MGnify/ENA primary metagenome ERZ501560 (study PRJEB25962, sample SAMEA2042392) | human gut metagenome | biome: human gut; feature: human-associated habitat; material: faeces...
TCTGGATGCAGCCTTTTCTTTTTTTACAGCGCCCAGTTATGCCTTACAGCCAGACGGGCGCACGTCACCGTGCGCCCATCATTTTGTTCAGTTTTCGTCAGCGGATCATGCGCTCAGCCCGACCAGCCATCTGAGTACCGTACTGGCGTCGGCACAGTTGACCAGTCCATCACCGTTGAGGTCAATTAGCTGGAGGTTTTCGCCCGAATCAAGCCCTACTGAATAGCGCAGCAGCGCAACCGCGTCGTAAATGTCAAGAATGCCGTTGTTGTCAAAGTCGCCCTGCCTGTCGCTGTATCTGCATACCATTACTGCGTATTCACCCGGAGCGCTCATGCCCGGTATAACGGCAGTGCCGTCCTCTGCAAGCTTTACGCAGGTCTGGAATACAAGCTTGCCGTCTATCAGCTTGTAGACATTCGCGAACTCGCCTGCATACTGCTTCCGGAACGCAAACCTGATCTCGGCAGGAATATCAGCGCTTATTCTGTACTTGCAGCCCAATATGCCGCGCAGCGAACTAGTGTCAACAGAACCGGGAAGCAGCGAAAGATCGACTGCGGATACAGCAGTTATCTCTGCGCCGTCAACAAGCCAGCTTTTTGTGCTGTCGTAAACGAACTCGACCCTTATCTTCCTGTCCGCGATTGCCTTAATGACCTCCGCGGGAACTGTGGTTTCGCCATTTAGAGAAATAGTCGCGCTGCCGCCGTTCTGCTTGCCGAGGGCTGCGGCAATGTCCGACCAGGTCTTCTGCTCGCCATTTATTGAGGGATTTCTTTCGGTCGTGTTATCTCTGCTGTGTGATCCTCCGCTTACATGACCGCCCGAGCTTCCGCCACCCTTCTTGGGTGTTATAATGTAGCCGCACACTGTGCAGTACTCAGCCTTTGCGGAGGTAGCTTCGCCGCTTGAAACATGGCTCTCCGTTTCGGTAACAGCGTCGCAGTACTCGCACTTGTGCCAGTGTCCGTTCTTGTCGTATGTGTACTTTACCGACCACTTGTGGTCTGTCTTTGCAATGATCACTTCCGCAAGAGAGACCTCCGTCGCTGCAGCCTCGTCGCTGTAATACTTTGCGCAGGTTTCACATTCCCAGTACTCGACATTGCCGGTATTCTGGCAGGTAGCCTGCACGGCTGCATGGTGAACGAGCTTGCCGTGTCCCGAATTTACCGTCTTGAAAACAGCCGCGCTGGCGTTCAGTTCGTCAGTTTCCTTGTAGCGGAGATATGCGGTAACGTCCTTAAGATGAGCAACTGCAGTGGTGTTTACGTTGCTCCATGTCTTGCCGTCAAAACTGTATTCAACACCCTTAAGCTTGGTCTTTATCGTCGCTGTAAGTTTGCTGCCATCGTTGGTGAATACTACGTCAAATGCAGTGGGATCGGGCGCGTCCTGGTTATCCTTGGCAGTCAGGGTGATCTTAACGGCGAATGTAACGCTCTCGTAGTTATCCGTAACAAGCTTAACTGTGAACGAGCCTGTCTTGCCTATATCGTCAGCAGTATTCGGGCCGAGATGGAATGTGAACTTTCCGTCGGAATAGCAGGTATTCGGGAAAATTCCCGCAACTATTGTACCATCTTTTTTAGCGCGGTCTACGGTTACCTGTCCCATATTCTCGGGAAGTCCTGCAATGTTTACCGTTATATCCTTGTCGGTTGACCACCTGTACGAAACCTCGGTATCGGAAAGCGTTTTAGCCGCGGCCTTTTCTATCGTGAACTTCCAGCTCTCGTCTGAAAGGTCGGCAGCCGCCTTGTAGTTGTCGCCCCCGGCAGCGCTTATCGTAAATGTGTATGTGCCTGCGCTGACAGGTGAAGATGTGAGCAGATTGCCGCTCTCGTCGTAATACTTTACGGTGATTTCGCCAACGCCGCTAGACTTAGCCGTTACGCTTGCAGCCTTTGCCGTGTTGTCGAATGTCCTGTCGGCAGGGAGCGTAACATCAAAGTCAGCCGCTGTAAGCGCCTTCTTGCCGATTTTTACAACAAAGTTCTCAAAGTAATTCTCGGGGAAATAACCCGACCCGTTATAAATGAGCTTGAATGTTTCATCGCCCGCGGTATCCGCCCTATGCTTAAACGTTTTGCCGAGAAGGATAAGCGGTTCAGTTTCATCGCCGACCAATACCTTAAATGAGCCGTTAGGGTCTTCAATGGTAATATCGTCGCCGTAAAAGTCGTTTTCAAAGGTTATCAGCGCATTTGTTGTGAACTCGATGTCGTCGCCATAAACAGGCTCTTTATCGCCGACGCGGTTAAGCTCAAGCTTTTTGTCGTACTTAACGGACGGTACATATGTACTGCCCTTGAACGAGGGGTAGTACGCAATGCCGTTTTCCGTATCGTTCAGCCGCTTCTCCCAGATGTCGTCGGTAAAGTTCATCTTTGCAAGCGCGCCGTAAGATGTCATCTGAAGGGTTGTAAGAGCCGTGCCGCTTTCTTCTTCGGCAAATTGGCAAACCTCTTTATTGTAATAGCAATTCTTAGAGGAAGTGACGCTTATCACTCCCAATCCGTTGGCATTAGTGGTTACAGTACCGACAAAATAGCAGTCTTGCAGCTCAGAATCCTCTTTGCCAAGCGCAGCGATACCGCCGACTTGCCCATTCGTGGCTTTAACATTTGCCAGGGCAAAGCAGTTGCTGATCGTTTTGTTATTAAGACCGCAGACAGCGCCGGTATTGTTTGCACCGCCATAAATTTTTCCATCAAAGGAGCAGCCGTAAATCGTACCGTCGTTTACTGCGCAGATACCGCCGGAATAATTACTCATGCTGCTTCCGGCAGAACTGTCAATATTGCCCTTGACCGCGAGGTTAATGATAGTACCCTTGTTTGTGCCAAACAGTCCACAGGTGCTGTCGTCTGTCATGGTTACAGTATGACCGTTGCCGCTGAACATGCCGCTGAACGTACCCGTACTCAGGCTCGTCGGAATTAAATCACTAGGCGCCAGTGAACAAGCAAGGGTTATATCGTCGCCGAGAACGAAATTTTCAGACCACTTCACGTCCCACTGCCAATAGGTACGAAAAACATCTTCTGAACTGATAAGGATGTAGGACTGCCAGTCGTCCCTGCCGCCTGCGTAGGCGAAGTTATAGACATCTCCGGTAATGGGCTTAGGTTCGCCGAAGCACTTAAGGCTCATATAATAGCAGGTTTTTGTGCCGAATTTGCCGTCTTTTGCGTCGGGAGTAACAGCAACTCCCTTTCCTGCATTCCAGATATCGGGGTCGAAGCTGCCGATTTCGCCGATTTTATCTCTGCAAAGGATCTCGGTTTTGTAGGAGAAATTATCGCCTCTGTTGGTTATTTTATCCGAGCCATTGATAAGGCTTATCGACCCGCTGACATCCATGTCAAACCGGCAATGGCTCAATTCTGATCTGCCGCCATAGGAAACGCCGTTGCCAATTCCGCAGATACCGCCGACAATTGCAGAGCTTGTGAAACCGCTGACCTTGCCAACGCTTACGCAGTACACGACTACAGGGTCGTCACCAAACATTTCTCCGCAAATGCCGCCTATATAATCCTTACCGCTTACATCAGCCGAGTTAAAGCAGTTGGATATTGTGGCATAGTTTGCGCCGCATATACCGCCAACCTTGCCCTTAGACTGCGTGGTCGCCGATTGCTTTACTTCACCGTCAAAGGAGCAGCTGTAAATCGTGCCTTCATTCTTTGCGCAGATACCGCCGATATACTCCTCGCCGGTAACTTCGCCGCTTACAGCGAGGTTCATTATCAGACCCTTGTTCGTTCCGAACAGGCCGACTAAATCATCATCATATTTCACACTGATATTACTGATGGTATGCCCGTTGCCGCTGAACTTTCCCGTAAAGGAAGTGCCGCTCTTATATGCTATGGGACGATAATTGTTGCCGCCAAAATCGATATTTCCGGCAAGAACGTAGTTTCCGGAAAGATTTTCATCAATTTTCCTGAAATCCTCAGCCGAAGCGACAGGCTCATATGTTTCCCATGTTACCGTGCCGTCAAGGCTGAAGTTATATACGGGCGTTGATTCCAGAACCTCAGGCGTGCCAACGTTCTTAAGGCTGATATATGTTGCCGTCCTTGCGCCTGCTCTGCCGTCTATGTCAGTCACTTCATTGCGTCCCGCCTGCCATACCGTGTCGGCAAAGTCAGTCGGAAGTTCGCCGCTAAGCCCGGCGGTTGTCAGACCCTTTAATGTTTCGGTATCGCGGTCGTCAAAAGCGTCATAAATTGCTTTAAGCCCTGCGCTTACCTCGCTGTCAAAGTAGCTGTTTGTTATTGTGGCTCCGGACGCATACCCGCAAACACCGCCAATATAACCACTGTCCGTATCGGCAGTCTTGCCAACGCTTATGCAATAATTAACAGTTGAATTGTTTATGGACTGACCGACAATTCCGCCAATGTTTCCGTTGGAAGATTTACGCGTTACATCGCTTGAATTTAAGCAGTTTTCGATATTACCGTTGCTGCTATTATTACTGCCGCAAATACCGCCGACGTTACTATCGCCGCTTACCGTGCCGTCCGCCACGCAGCGCATAATCCCGCCTTTATTCTCGCCGCAGATACCGCCGACATAGCTTTTAGTGCCATTTACAGTTCCGCTGAACGAGCAGTCAGCAATACGGCCGCCACTTGCATTAGAAGCGCAGATACCACCGACATATGCCGTTCCGCTGACATCTGCCTCAACTGAAAGGTTAATAATCGTGCCTTTGTTAGCGCCGAACAAGCCGGAATACGACCCGAGTTCACGTTTAACTGTCACGTTCAAGATTTTATGACCGTCGCCGCTGAAATTGCCGCTAAACGGCATGGAAAGCCCTGAGCCTGTAACAGACTCGGAGTCGCCGATGGGTTCAATCACCTCTCCCTCAAAGTTGATATCATTCTTGAGTACATAATTCCCCGAAAGATTATTCGCGATATTCTTGAAATCTTTCGCTGTTTCTATATATGTAAAGTCTTCAAAAGTTTTGCCGTTACCGCTGATGCTGAAATCGTATTGCTGTTTGCCGTCTGTTTTCACAGCAGTTCTTCCAACGCCTTTAAGGCTCGGATAAGTATAGATTGCCGTCTTATATCTGCCGTCTGTTTTGCTGTCCTCTGAGCCTTCGTACCAGACAGAGTCGTCTAAGCTGCCCGGTAAATAACCGCTGCAAAGCACTGCGGAGGTCATGGCTGTGCCGTCTCCGTTAAGATTGCCGCACACGTCTTCGTCGTAGTAGCACTCAGTCACAGTTCCGTTGTCTTTGCTGACGCCATAACCTACGCCGTTTGCGCTAATTACCTTGCCAAAGTTCAGGCAAGACTTAACGATGCCGCCATTATTATCGCTGCATATTCCGCCCGCTAAATAATTCTCATTCGTTCCTGTCTGAGTAATAGTTCCGGCGTTATAGCAGTTTTCGATCGTGCCCTGATAGTTCATGCCGGATATACCTGCGGCTTTGCCATTCTCTGTTGTTAAATCCGCTTTATTATAGCATTGGGATATAGTGCTGTAATTCCTGCCGCTGATACCACCAATACCAGAAGATTTATCCACAATTGTACCGCTGTCTACGCCGCATTTTTCAATTGTTCCATAGTTGGCTGCACATATTGCGCCCGCAGCCTTTTCGCCATAAGCGGCATTGATATTCACATTTTTAATAAAAAGATTCTTGATAGTGCCTCGGCTGCAGCCAAACAATCCCAAAAATCCTCCATCTGTCTTTTGGGTTATCGTAAGGTTGGATATCGTATGACCGTCGCCGTCAAAATTACCATTAAACCAATAGGTTGAATCATTTTTTCCTATCGGTGCCCACTCCATGCCTCCGAGGTCGATATCATTGTATAGCTTGAAATACACGCCATCATAGTGAGCGATGCCGCTGTTGTTTACCTGCTGCGCAATAGCAGCAAGGTCTGCGGCTGTCGATATCCTATACGGGTTGCCTGACGAGCCGTCGCCGCCGGAAAAAGATGCCGCGCTTGCCGTTGTCGTCGGAATTATTAACACAGCCGCTGCAATAAACAGCAGCAATGCAATCCCAACTGAAATCAGCCGATTTCTCGTTTTTTTCATATGTACCTCCCAATTTTCGGGCTTGCTAAGCTAAGCCCTTTTAGTCATACCATTATATATTACATTATACTGAGATTTTTTGGATTTGTCAATAACTTTACGAGGATTTGTGCCCGGATTTTACAGATCCTTTTAATTTGTTGAACTATCAGAGGCCGGCAGAGGAGTCAGTATCACGCAGCGTGAAGTTCCCTATAAGGCCCTTCATCGTTGCAGCCTGCGCCGAAAGCTCCTCGGAAGCCGCAGCGGATTCCTCCGCAGTCGCGGAGTTCGTCTGGACTACGTTGGAGATCTGATCGATTCCTATGGAGATCTGCTTGACGGAATCCGCAGCCTCCTTTGTGGAATCGGAGATCTTGTTGTTGATCTCCTCGACCTTTGCAGCGGATTCTACAACCGCCGTCATCATCTCGGCAGCTTCGTTCACGATGGCGCTGCCGTTTTCAATTGCGGAAACGGTGCCTCCGATCATGTTCGTGGTGTTCTGTGCAGCCTCGCCGGACTTGGCGGCAAGGTTGCGCACCTCGTCAGCCACGACCGCGAAGCCCTTTCCGGCTTCACCCGCACGCGCGGCTTCTATCGCTGCGTTCAGCGCGAGTATATTCGTCTGGAACGCGATGTCCTCGATGGTCTTGATAATGTTCTTGGTCTCTGCGGAGGAATTCTTGATCTCCTCCATCGCTTTTATTCTGGTACTGAAAATTCCCCGGATCTTGCTCCGGGGAATTTTTGTATCACTTCTATCATTATTTTGCAAGGTCCCTGATTATCGCAGAAATGTTGTCTAGCTGTTCACTGTCCAGCTTTTTGAGATTCTCGACCACTTCCTGAATCTTTTCCGGATTCTTGTTTTCCGCGTCGAAAAACTCGCCGGGAGTGATGTTCAGGTATTCGCATATATAGAAAAATCCCGTCATGGACGGCAGTGCCTTGCCATTTTCAATATTATTGATGTAGCTGGCATTCTGTCCGATCGACAGGCTCATATCCCTTGCCGATACTCCCTTTTCACTGCGGAGCTGCGCCAGACGCAGCGAGAACTCCTTTTCCGTCATTCAATATCACCTCTGTGATATATTTTATCCTACACGATAGCGTTTTATGTGTGAACAATTCCATAATTAATATTGAAATGCGAGATATAATATGCTATAATGTGGTTAAATATTAGATTTGATATCTTAAAAGACGGAAAATTGATTATCGAGCGAAACTGTGTACTTATTGATACAGAAACCTACAAACAGTATTCTGCTCCCTAAAAGCAACAATTTTCGCACTCACAAGGTGTTATAATAAACAAAAACAGGAGGAATACACAATGAAACACAAATTATTTTCTTTTTCAGTAATATTAGCGGCAATTCTTTCGCTTACTGCCTGCGGATCCGGAGAATCTGCGGCAGATGTGAACTATTCGGAAATCGCTGCTTCTGACGGCAGTCTGGTTTTCACGACATCTTCTACGCCCGAAATCTCGACCGAGCCGTCAGTTGAGCCAATAATTCCGTCATCCGAGATACCCGAGGAAACTTCGGCTGTTCCGACAACAGAAGTCACAACCGTCACCTCAGCAACCGAAACGATAGTCACAGTGCCTGCTCCGGAACCGTCAGAATATCAGGAACTCAAAGTGCATTTCCTTGACGTTGGACAGGGCGACAGCTGTTTTATTGAGCTTCCGAACAAAGAAACCATGCTCATTGACGCAGGCGAAAGTGAGTACGGCGACAGCATTGTAACCTACATATATGGTCAGGGCTACGATACATTGGATTATGTTGTAGCTACCCACCCTCACGCCGACCACATCGGCGGCATGGCGGACGTACTCAACACGTTCAATATCAAGGATTTCTATGCTACATCGTTCACGACGACAACGCAGACATACGAGCGTATGTTGGACGCAGTTGAGAACAGTGGGGCGGCAGTTCATGAAGTAATGGCTGGCTCGGTTATCCTTGATGAGCCGGAGCTTCTGATAGAGGTAGTTGCTCCGAAAACTCTCAGCGATGACAGCAACAACAGTTCCGTGGTAATCAAGCTGACGTACGGCGAGAACAAATTTCTTTTCACCGGGGACGCTGAGAAATCCGAGGAGGACGACATCTGGACTAACATCAAATGCGATGTTCTGAAAGTCGGGCACCACGGCTCTGCTACCTCATCGTCTGCTAATTTCCTCAAAAAAGTTGACCCTACCTACGCCGTGATAAGCTGCGGAATGGGCAACAAATACGGACACCCCACGGACGAAGTACTGGAACGTCTGAACAGCCGAAACATCGAGGTTTTCCGTACAGACCTGCAAGGCACGATTGTGTTCACCTCTGACGGAAAGAACATCAGCGTTGATAAACAGCCAAGTGTATATCAGCCGCCGGTACAGACTATTGCCACAACTCCCCAGACAACTGTACAGACTACCATTCAAACGACCGCTGCGGAAGTTCAGCCGGTAGGAACACAGTACATTCTGAACACCAACACAAAGAAGATACACCACCCCAGCTGTTCAGCGGTCAAGCAGATGAAAGATAAGAACAAGGCGTACACCGAGGATTTTGACGGCGCTGTTGCCAGCGGGTATGTTCCCTGCAAGAAATGCAATCCTACCTGACTTTAAACGCTAATATAATAAACGCCTTGCACACTAAATTCTGCAAGGCGTTTATTGGTATATGTTACTTCTTTAAATCAAGCCGCATGAGGTGGTCGGTCTGAATATCGCTCCCGATAACGAACGAATGCTCACCGATTTTATGGAATCCGTGCTTTTTATAGAACGCGAGCGCTTTCTCGTTTTTCTCCCAGACGCCGAGCCAGATGTACTCTTTATCGCGCTCTCTGGCTGTGGAAATTGCCTTATCCATAAGCAAAGCGCCAAGCCCCTCGCCCTGATATTTCGACAGGACATATATGCGCTCGATTTCCAGAGAAGTCTTGTCGTTGACGTCAGACTGCGACGGGGCTTCATTCAGCTTCATGTAGCCAGCAAGTTCCTCACCGGAATAAACGAAGAAAAATTCCGTATTACTGTCGCTGAGTTCCCTGAGAAATTTGGCTTCGTCAAACGATGTGGCGAGATAGTTTTCCATATCTTCCGCAGTGTTCATCGGAGCGAATGTTTCGCAAAACGTGCTGATCGACAGGCTGCGGAGTTCGTGCAGGTCGTCCATTGTACAAAGTCTTATTGATGTATCCATTTTCATTTTCTCCTTTAAAACAGAAACAGTCAGACTTGTTTAGCCTGACTGCTGGTAGGTGCTCACCCATTTCACTCTTAATTATATCACCTAAAAAACAGATTGTCAATATACATTCATTCTATAAGCAGAAGCAGTTGCATTCCAACCAAAAATGTGATATAATCTATTCTGTTCACTATTTAAGAAAGAGGTAAATCCATGTCAGAACAGAATACTAACGCTACTTACACACTTTCCCGCGAAACCTACAAGCAGATTAAGAACTTTAACCGTGAGCAAATGCAGCAGTTTGTCGGGCAGATATACAAGAACGCCGAGGAAAGCTGCACCGAATCAGCAATAGACATTGACGAACTCCGTAGCAGAATCGGAGAAATCAAGGGAATTGGCGAGAACAGGCTGAACGAAATTATGGCGGTTATCAGCGAATACTTTAACTCATAAATCCGATTTAAACAAAAACAGACGCAGTTATTTTAGCTGCATCTGTTTTGGCTTTATGGGAGTGGTACGATGATGTACTGCCACTTTTTCGCCGTTGTAGATCTCAATCGGCAGGAATTTTGCAGTGTTCCCCGGCCGAAGCTGCGATATTTCTTTTTCTGCTTTTCCGCAGTTTCGCGCAGCTGATTGAGGATTTCACAGTGCTTATGAATATGCAGAGTATATGAAACCGAGTGAGTAAGGTTCTTCACAAAATATACTACGAGCTTGTACACATAGAAAAAATATGGTATAATAAACGCAAGGAGCAAATTGTCCCCGCACATAAATTACCCGTAGCTTTGCGCTTATCGAAATATCATTAATATCACACAAAAAGAAGCCAACAATGAACACCGAAAAAACCATCTCATTCATATCCGACCGTAAGCATTACGACATACCCGAAAGCAGTATATTGTATATTTCTATGAAGAAGCAGGACGCATTTATCCACATTTCGGACGGAAGCGTGCTTAAGACGCGCATGACATTTGCCGATCTTCAGGATACGCTCAGCGCAAATTTTATAAGAATAACCCGCGGGTGCCTTGTTTCTGCAATGGCTATCCACAGCGTAGGCAAGCTTATTACTCTGTCAAACGGCGAATCACTGGAATATGCCACGCAGCACCGCAGGGAGATACTGGAGAAATTCCATGCGAAACAGCATTCGATAATAGATTTGCTTGCCGACAACGACAATCCCACTGATAACGAGGAATACCATCAGCACTACAAGTGCTTTGACAGCATTCCCATTGCGTTCACCGACATCGAGATGATATTCAACAAGGAAAGTCAGGCGGTTGACTGGATATTCCGCTATGGAAACGAGGCGCTTGCCAGGCTGGAGGAATGTCCGCTGGACGCGCTTATCGGTAACACGTTCAGAAGCATTTTCCCCAACATGGATTCAAAATGGCTGCGCAGCTACGAACATTCCGTGCTGTATGGCGAAACTCTTGAAATAGTCGATTACAGCCCCGAGATAGACAAATATCTGCGGATAGTCTGCTTCCCTACGTTCAAGGGACACTGCGGCTGCCTTCTGTTCGATATATCGGAAACGAATTTCTCGGTAGAAAAGACAGTCGGCGAAAAAGCAATACTGATGTATCTGAAAAAGCTGATGGAATAAAATGTATTAGCTGTACAGAATTACCCAAACAAAAGCACCAACATGGAACGAAAACCGATTTGTTCCATGTTGGTATTTTTTCGTTACATGTTTACACTATTGGTTCCATGTCTATTGACAAATCCAAAAAATAAATGTATAATATAAAAGGTACGGATAACAGGCATTAATACACTAGGAGGTTATAATGAAACTTAAATCATCAATGAAATGGGCGATAGCCGCTGTGGCTACCGTTACAACGGTTACAGTGGGCATGGGGGTGATAGCAAACGCTTACACTTACAATTATGATGAAACTTCCGGAGGCGGTTACGGTATTTTGGGGGATGACAAAGTCAAAATAGGAAAGGACAATTTCCGAAAAGGCTATGATTTTGAATTTTCAAAGGAAAACTCTGCGCTGAAGCAGGCGGTAAGATTTAAACTGAGCGTTGATATCAAAGACTTCAATGCAACCAAGGATTTTCCTTGTATACCTGCGAAAGCAACCCTCAGTTTCGGCGGGTACGATGAAAACGGCAACAAGGTTGAAATCGGTCAACTTGTGAAAAATGAGGCTTATTCCGGCGACCTGGAATATTCTCTTGATAATGATAAAATGGCAAGCGGAAAGTTCTGGATGGAGCTTGAGGATCAGTCATACTCAAGCATTGAGTTTAAGTCCATAAAGTTCTACGACAAGGACGACCACTGCATACTCTACGGCTGCGCGCAGGAATTGTATTGGAATGAGGATAAGTGGAAGAATTATGGTCAGTGGACGTTCTATCAGCTTAAAGGTCCCAGACCGATAATTTCGGGTATTCAGAATGACGACGGCACCTATGCGATGAACGCAGAAGTCGTGTCAGGCGGTTTGGCGATGTCGGTAGAAACAAGCAACGACGCAAAATCAGACATATGCAAATTTGAACTTAGTAATGCTGTACAGATCTTCACCATGAACGGCGCCGATGTAACCGGTAAACAGCAGCTCGCATTTAATTCAGCCGAGGGGGCAAACAACGAGTACAAATTTGTATCCGGTGCGTCCGTTGTTCTTAAGGATACCCGAAATCTCGACGCGGACGGTAAACCTACGGAAATTGAGCTTTACAGCGTCAGCACCGAGCAGACCGTAAAGATTGAAAAGATGAAGATCGAGGCGGGCGAGCCTCAGCTTTTGGGCGAACTCCCAACAATAAGCTACGGCGATTATAAAAGCGCCGATGAGCTTCTTGAAGCGTTAAACAATGCCACTCGCGATAAAAACTTCGATGCTCCGAACGTTGAGGGCGCTTTTGTGGACAGCTCCGTTACGGACGATACCGCGCTTTCCAGCAGGGCTTTGATCACCAGCACTGACGGAAGCAGGAAAGTGATTGCAAAGGTGGTTTACGACGAAGTATCGGGTTTTGACCCCGCTTCGCACAAGGCGCAGACGATCACGCTGAAGGCTCATGTCGAGGCGAACGACATTGAATTTAAGGACGGCACAGTCAGGTTTGAGAAGGAGATGAACTGCAGCGCCGATTATATCGACAGCGTAAAAATCAGCAATCTGCCCAGGACAGACTACGAATACCGCGAGGATCTTGACCTCTCGGGCGGCGAACTGACGATCACCTACAACAGCGGCGACACGGAAACCGTACCTATGACAGACGCAAGGGTTTCTGCAGGCGGATTTTACGGCGCAAACGGAGAGTTCCCCGCATACAACTCCGAGGTTGAAGTAACTGTTACATACACCGCCGAAGACGGCGTTTACGACCCTGCCCGCGCGGACGGAGCAAAGTTCTCTGAAACATTTACGGTATCCATCAGGGATCTTTCTAAGCTTGACGCTCCTGTTATCACACCCAACGGAGGCACGTTCAGAGGTTCCGTTGAGGTAAGCATTACGGCGCAGGAAGGCGCAACGATTTTCTACACCATCGACGGCTCTGATCCGACGGCGAACAGCATTAAATACACGGCTCCCTTTACTATCACGCAAGGCACGACCGTAAAGGCTGTTGCAATTAAAGAAAATTGCCACGACAGCGAGATCGCAACTGCTGAATTTACCAGGCGTTCTGGTGGAAGCGGCGGCAGCGGTGGAAGTGGCGGAATACACACCAGACCTGTCTCTCAGGAATTTAACTGGGATGATACCTATAACTATCTTATCAAGCTTCCAGATAACAGCACCGCGAATATATCTCTAAGCGGCAACACCACTGTTTCTGAAAAGGTCGTAGGCGTTATAAAGGACAAAAAACTCACTGTGGAGTTTGTGTATGACAGCGTTAAGAGCTGGGTAATACACGGTGAGAATGTCGGCACAGTTTCTGCGGCTGAGCTTGCGATATCCAACGGAAATGCAGACAGAAGCTCACTCCGCGGCGTGTTCGGAGTCAATCTTAAAGTAGATGGCACAAACGTTCCGGCGCAGCTGAAGCTAAACTTCCGCGATGCATTTGCAGAACAGTTTGCAAACGTTTATAAGATGAACGACGGAGTCCTCCAGTTCCATGACTGCGTAAAAGTCGGCAAGGACGGCTCTGTAATCATTTCCGGAACTGACGCGGCCGGCGAATATGTCGTGATGGTGTGCGAATTCAGCGACCTTCCGGGCGACGCCGATAACGACGGCATACTCAGCGCGCTGGACTCCTCTGCGATACTCAAGCAGATAGTAGGCAAGGCGAAATCTGCGAACTCAGTTATGTGCGACTTCGACGGCAATGGAAATGTCAATGCCATGGACGCTTCTGCAATTCTGAAAAGAATAGCTTGTTTGATTTAAATTGTCTTTATCCTCCCCTGCCAGCGCAGGGGAGGTTTTTTCACGTGATGTTGTAGAAAGTCACCTCTAATTTTAGTATTCAATGCCGCGCCGCGCCTGAATCCCCTTTTCATACGGGTGCCTGATGCATTTTATCTCGCTTACATAATCAGCGGACTGCAGGAATATTTCCGCGGGGTCGCGCCCGGTTATCACAAGTTCAGCATTACCGGGCTTTTCGGTCAGGAATGCTTCTGCTGCACGTCTGTCGAGCGCATTCAGCGAATACGCCGCATTGAACTCGTCAATGATCAGCATGTCAACGCTTCCGCTGCGAACCATTCCGTAGCCGCTCGCAAGCATTTCATCGTGGCAGCTCCGGAGTGCGTTCCTGTTTTCCTCGCTCATATTGAACCAGAAGCCGTAATTCCGCTCGCAGCGTTCCAGCGTTATGCCGGGTATATTCCGCAGCACCGCGAGTTCAGCCGTGTCAGTGCCTTTCAGCAGCTGGATAATGTGCACCCGCATTCCTGCGCCGGCCGCCCTTATTGCAAGCCCGATGGCTGCCGTCGTCTTCCCTTTCCCGTCGCCGCAATAAATATGCAAAAATCCCATGCGTTCTCCTTTTCATTTTCCTACCGCGTCCAGCAGTCTGCGCTTTATCTCGTCAAATTCCTGCTGAGTTATCGTCCCATCGTCAAGCAGCGCCCTGTACCGCTGCAATTCGCTCACCGGGTCCGGCTTGGCTGCCTGCGGGTTTGCGGGTTTTCTGCGGAGTTCGCGCTGTATTTTCGCTACCTCTTCCCTGACTTCATTTTCCATGGTTTTGGTCAGGCAGCGTTTGCACTTTCCGTTTCTGTATATTTTCATTATCATCTTTTGGGAGAAAGGTATCTCAAATGTTTCAAGCCAGGGCAGCGTGGTTTTCAGCACGATTCTGTGATTATAATGATTTTCGTTAGTCACTTCTATTGCTTTGCCGGAACATGCGCCTAATATCGCGCCTTCCGTCCCCATCAATGCACCGCCTATAAAAGTTCGGATAGTCGACCCCGGTCTTATAACATCGACATCGACATGAACATTATACTTCAATTGGATAGAACGTATCTTGCTGAACGGTATGACTGCGCAGTCTGTAAACAGCTCCGGACGAAACAGACGCCGTTGGTGATCAACTGAAAACATAAGTTCTGCGATAAATTCAGGCTTATAGTCAACATGGACCGCACCGCGCCTGAGCACCTTTTTAAATTCATTTCTCTTTCTGCATTTCTTTGCAATCAGAACCCAAACAGGAATATTTATCGCCAGAACAACGATCAAAGGTATAGCATATACCAAATTTTCCATAATATCACCCAACTACATTATACATCCTTATATTAAAAAGGTCAAGCGGAAACTGCGCTGAATAAGATGCAGAAAAGGGCAAGCCGAAGCCTGCCCCGTATAATTAGTCTGCCGTGATGGTAATGCCTGCCGCGAGATCTGAGAGTTCCTTTTCGGTGAGCGTGCCTGCGTCAAGTCCAAATATCGCGAAATACGGCACCTGCGCAATATCGTAAGCCATCGCACACTGTGAGCTGCCGCCGTCCCGGAACTCGGGGAACGCTATCGCAGCAGCCCCGGTTTCCGTTGAGGAAACCACGCGGTATCCCGCGCTGTAATCCACCATGCTGGACAGGCCAATTGGAGAATAGATCTGCATTGGCATTGTATCTGCGGAGGTATCTACCTGCGCCAGGGAGCCTGCATGCGTTGTACCAAACTGCATCATGTTGAAATACCCTACATGCCTGCCGTCTTTCAGTACTTCCACAGCCGGAATGCCAGGATTATGCTCATAATGTTTACTGCTGCTGAGCGTTATCCCGTCCGGGAGCTGGCTGAAAGTTACCGTCCAGCTGTCGCCGGAAAAGCGGTATTTCAAATCAGGCGCGCCGATGATAACCTCAGGCGGCGTAATGCTGGCTGTATCTGTATCACGGTCGACTTCAATGTAATCACCGTAATACTCCGAATACGTTCTTTCTTCCACCTCGGTCATGAACGCTGCGCGAAGCATGACCGACTGGAATTCGCGGTCGTCACCGGCAGAAAGCACGGTCGCATTCCACACTTCGCCCGGTTTGAGAGAAGCGTCCCAGTCAAGGTATCTTTTGCTTTCAAAGGTTCCACCGCCGACATAATAATAAGCGTTCAACGTCAGATATAATTGCGTTTTTCCGTCATCAGCCGTCGGTATCACCCCGGGCACGGTGAATGAAAAATCAAGGCTGCCGTCCGTGTTTTCATTCAGCGAAGCGCTGCCAAGAAGCGTATTCACGGTAGCTTCTGCGTTGGTTTTATCAAGCTCGGGGACTTCCACCGGGTCGGGCTGAGTTGGCGGTGCGGTAGTGGTTTCCGGCGCAGATGTGGCTTCCGGCTCGGGAGAAACTGACGAAGCTTCAATGGTCTGCTTCGCCCCTGAGGTCGTCGGTGTGACTTCCGGCGTGCTTTCCGGCTTCTTACCGGGGTTTGTCAGCAGGCAAACTGCTGCGGCTGCGATGAGTATTACCGCTGCAATGGTTATCCAGAGCGCTGGCTTCTTGGGGTTGAGAATGCTCTTTATACGCTGCTTTATGCTGCTTTCCCCGAAAGCCAGGACTCCGTTCATGGAAATGCGGTTCTGCTTTGCCGACATGTTGAGCAGCGCGTTTGCGTATTCCTTGCGGCTTTCAACGTCAAGTCCCTTTACGGCAAGTTCGTCGCAGGATATCTCCATATCCCGCACCATCAGGAAAAATCCAGCCCACGCCAGCGGATTGAACCAGTGAAGGCACAGAGCCAGCAGCGCTACCGGCTTAACGATGAAGTCAAGGCGGCGTATATGCGTTTTTTCGTGAGTTATGATGAGGTCGCAGCTGCGCCCGGGCAGCCCGGCAGGTACGTATATTCTCGGACGGAAAACGCCCATTACGAACGCGGTGTCGATGTTGCCGCATTCCCAGATATTTTCGCGGAGGTGAACGGCGCCGGAGATTTTCCCGCGCAGTCTTATGCAGGAAATTGCATTCCACAGAATGAACGCTGCCACGCCCGCGATCCAAACCCAGAAAAGTATGTCGTATAGTTCAACGCCATCGCTCACGGGCTGAACGGCTGCTGGCGCATTATTCACGACATTCACCGTGGTCTGCTGCCCTGTTACCGTATCAACGTTAGCCGGCGCTGTGAAAGTCACCCTGCCGCCGTCGGAATTCGCGCTGAACAGGTTGAACAGGCTTGCAGGGCTGGGGAGCGAAAACGGGCACAACAGCCGTATCCCGAGAATTGCCCACAGCATGTAAGAATAGCGCCGTGGCGCCTTTTTCAGCGGAATTCTGAGCAGCATTATCACAGCTGCGATAACGGCGCCGGAAATGCTCATATTAATAAGCGCGTCCATAAATTCTTTCATGTTCAGCCCTCCTCCGTGTATTCATCTATAAGCTTTTTCAGCTCCTCGGCCTCGCTGCGGGTGAGCTTTTCACGGCTCAGGAACGCCGTCAGGAACAGCGGCAGCGAACCGCCGTAGCTTCGCTCAATAACGTCCTCTGAACGCTCAGAAAGCACCTCGTCACGCGGGTGAGTCGCGGTTATCACCGAGTTCTCATTCAGCGCAAGTCCCTTTGTGACAAGCTTCTTTAATATCGTGTATACGGTGGATTTCTTCCAGCCGTATTCCGCAAAGGATTTTTCCACCAGGTCGCCGGATCTGACGGGCTCATCTCTCCAGATGATCTCCAGCAGCTTCATTTCGCTCTCGGGGAGTTTTTTGATGTTCTCCATTTCTGACCTCCTCTTGGTCTATCATTATAGACCTTTTTCTGATTTAAGTCTATCACAATAGACCAGTTTTGTCAAGTGATTTTTTGAAAATAATTTTAAAATATTTTTGCTAAAACCCTTGACAAACAGAAATTTGTGTGGTATAATACATATGCTGTTCTAAAGACAGCAGGCAGTCGAAAGGCTCTAACGGTATTACCGCCTGCCGAGGAATGGGAATGAGATCAAAATCACCTCCCTTCTGTTCTTTGACAGAGGGGATTTTTTTCTTGCTCTCCTTGAACTGAACAGCGCAAATTTAGTAAAGGAGTGAATTAACATGCCTAGTAAAAGCGTACTCGAACAGAAGCAGGCTTATGTTGCTGACTTAGCTGAAAAGCTCAAGAACGCAGCCGGCGGTGTTCTCGTTGACTACAAGGGTATCTCTGTTGAGGCCGACACAAAGCTCCGTAAGGATCTGCGTGATAATGGCGTTGACTACTTCGTAGTAAAGAACACACTGTTAAAGCGTGCAGCTGAGATCGCAGGGATCGAGGGACTTGAGCCCGCACTTTCCGGCACAACAGCTATCGCTCTGACCGCTGAGGACATCATCATTGCCCCCAAGCTCCTGTTCAAGCAGACCGAGGCTCCCGACAGCACTTTCGCTATCAAGCTCGGTTTCATCGACGGCAAGGTAATTTCTAAGGAAGAGGTTGAGGCTTACGCTAAGCTGCCCTCCAAGGAGACCCTGCTTTCTCAGCTCGTATTCATGCTTCAGTCCCCGATCCAGAGAGTTGCCATCGCACTCAACGAGATCGCAAAGAAGAACGAAGAGCAGTCCGCTTGATTGCGGCATTCCGACTGGCAGCCTGAGCGCTGACCACGAGGACAAACTTACTGCGTGAAAAGCGCACATCAAAATTTATTTATGGAGGATACTAAAATGGCATCTGAGAAGATTTTAGCTATGATCGAAGAAGTTAAGGCTCTTTCCGTTCTCGAACTGAACGAGCTGGTTAAGGCACTTGAGGAAGAGTTCGGCGTTTCCGCTGCTGCTGTTGCTGCTGCTCCTGCAGCTG
>ENA-OPFT01000763-OPFT01000763.1-human-gut-metagenome-genome-assembly--contig:-NODE-763-length-18499-cov-2.216547_pt1 | contig 18499 bp, 12 predicted proteins | sample MGYA00241714_ERZ501560 | MGnify/ENA primary metagenome ERZ501560 (study PRJEB25962, sample SAMEA2042392) | human gut metagenome | biome: human gut; feature: human-associated habitat; material: faeces...
GTCGGGCAGACCGCCGCACATTGTCCACAGTTTACACAGTCCGTCTCCGCAATCTTTTTACCAAATGCCGGACTTACTACCATGTTGGCGCCGCGGAATGCAAAATCAATGGCACCGACATGCTGTACTTCATTACACATACGAACGCAGTCACCACATAGGATACATTTACTCGGATCACGCACGATGGACCGTGACGAATCATCAATGCATCGTTCCGGGTGCGTATTTGGAAAACGCACTTTCGAAAGACGGAATCGTGTCGCAAGCATCTGCAGACGGCAGTTACCATCTTTATCACAGATTGTACAATCACGGCAATGCGATGCCAAAAGCAGTTCAAGAATCATCTTTCTGTGCTGATGTAATTTGGATGTATTCGTCTTAATTACCATTTTATCACGCGGTGGTGTCGAACAGGAAGCGATCACACTCCCTCGCTCATCTTCTACCACACACATACGACAGGCTCCATAAATGGACATATCCGAATAATAGCAAAAGGTCGGTACATGAATCCCTGCTTTGCGGATTACCTGCAGAATATTTTTTTCATCCGTAAATTCTGTACGAATTCCGTCAATTATCATATATTTTTTTGACATTCTTTTCACCTGACCTTTCTATACTTCCTGTACGGCACCAAAGTTACAGCCTTCCTTGCAGGCTCCGCATTTGATGCATTTTGTCGTATCAATGACATGAGGCTCTTTTACCGTTCCGGTAATTGCGCCTACCGGACACATTCTCGCACATTTTGTGCATCCTCGACAAAGATCAGGATCTATCTGCAATGTCATCAGCGCCTTGCACTGGCCTGCCGGACATTTTTTATCAACAACATGAGCAATATACTCATCACGGAAATATTTGAGCGTACTGATAACCGGTGACGCCGCCGTCTTGCCCAGACCGCACAAGGCTGTCGCTGAAATCGTATCGGCAAGTTTTTCCAGCAGCTCAATATGCTCCATCGTACCTCGTCCTTCCGTGATATCTGTGAGAAGTTCAAGCATTCTCTTCGTTCCCTCACGGCAAGGAACACATTTTCCGCACGACTCATTCTGCGTAAAGTTCATAAAGAAACGCGCAACCTCTACCATGCAGCTCTTATCATTCATAACAACCAGGCCACCGGATCCGATCATGGCTCCTACTTTTTTCAGAGAGTCAAAATCCAGCTTCATATCCAGATGATCTTCCGTCGCACTGATACAGAGACATCCGCCGGAAGGTCCACCGATCTGAACCGCTTTAAACTCTCCGCCTTTGACACCACCTCCGATGTCAAAAATCACCTCTCGCAGTGTCGTACCCATTGGCACTTCGATCAATCCGGTATTGTTTACATTTCCGGTAAGTGCGAAGGCTTTCGTACCATGGTTGTTTTCCGGTCCAAATCCCTGATACCATTTTGCCCCGTTCAAAATGATCGGAGGCACATTACAAAATGTCTCAACGTTATTTAAAACGGTCGGTTTGTCAAACAATCCGTGTTCTACCGTTCGTGGCGGTTTTACACGAGGCATGCCTCGGTTTCCTTCAATCGATGTCGTCAAAGCACTTCCTTCTCCACATACAAAAGCTCCTGCTCCCTGGCTGATGTGAAGGTCAAAATCAAATCCCGAGCCCAAAATATCTTTTCCCAGAAGTCCTTTGTCCATCGCCTTATCAATTGCCGTCTGCAAACGTTCTACGGCAAGCGGATATTCTGCACGCACGTAGATGTATCCGTGATGCGCTCCCGTCGCAATCGCTGCGATCAGCATTCCTTCGATCACACGGTGCGGTTCCCCTTCCATCATGGAACGATCCATAAATGCACCGGGATCTCCTTCATCACCGTTACAGACAACGTATTTTTCTTCCACATCCTGATCCAGCACTTGCTGCCATTTTCTTCCGGCAGGAAAACCTCCGCCTCCGCGTCCGCGAAGAGAGGCTTCGCTCACTTCATCCACGATCTGCTGTGGTGTCATGTCAAACAAGGCCTTTGCAACGGCACTGTATCCGCCGAGTGCTATGTATTCTGCGATACTCTCTGCATTGATCCGTCCGCAGTACTCCAGCGCAATTCGTGTCTGCTGTTTATAAAACGGAATATCTTCCTGTTTGACATAAGATTTCAACGTCTTATCGGTATATACCAGACGATCTACCACTTCATCGCCCACAATACTCTTTTCGATAATTTCCTCGCAGTCTTCTACTTTTACTTTTAAGTAGAGCCATCCCATCGGTTCAATACGGAGCAAAGGCCCCATCTCGCAGAAACCGTGGCAGCCACTTTTCTTTAATCCAATGCTTTCCTCGTGTGGTTCTTTTTCCAAAGAAAGAGCACAGCGAAGCCCTTTTTCTTCGATGATTTCTTTCATTTTCGCATAAATTTCCAAAGAACCTCCTGCCACACATCCGGTTCCGGCACAGATCAGAATCTGTTTTCTCTGGCTGTTGAGAGAATCATGGTATTCTTTCTGCTTTGCGACCAGCTGTTCTCTTGTCTCAATTTTCATCGCCCACACCACCTTTCGCTTCTTCCTGAAGGGATTCAATCAACTCCCTTGCTTTTGCGGGTGTCATCGCCGGATGAACATGATCGTTTACCGTACATACCGGTGCCAGTCCGCAGGCACCAAGACAAGATACTGTCTCTACCGTAAATAACATATCCTCCGTAGTGGGCTTTTCTTCACTAACTCCAAGAACTTTACGAAATTCTTCCAGAATCGGAACCGATTTCCGCACATGGCAAGCTGTTCCGTCACATATCTTGATTACATATTTTCCCTTTGGCTCCAGTGAAAAATTCTCATAAAATGTAGCATCCCCATAAATTTTTGCTTCGCTTAGTTTTAATTTCTTTGCAATATAACACAATGCCTCCTGAGGCAGATAATGATACTCCTTTTGAATGTCCTGCATAATTGCAATCAAAAGGGTGGGATCATAGTCGTGTTTTTGCAAAATTTCATCCAACTTTGCAATTTCCCGGTTTGTCAATTGTCCTTCTCCTTTCAAATAACCTGTGGCAAAAAAGTGCCTTATTGATAAATTATATCATTTATCGGTTATCCGCGCAATGACTTTTTGTTAAATATCACCAAAAAAGCAGCAAAGATTACCCCAATCGTCGTCAAAATGACACCCATTTTAAGTCCCGGCGTCTCATATGTTAGTAAAATTGCATGATTTTCTCCCTTTTCCAGATACGCACCCACATACATTTTATTGATTTCCTGAATTTCCGTCTCTTTTCCATCAACCATAAGCCGGTATCCCTGACGGTACGGAACTGCCAGACAAAGAATCCCATCTTCTTTATTGGTTACCTTTCCTGTCATTCCATTTCTTTGTTTTTTGATATCCGTCACCGGTTCCTGCATGAGATCCTGTACACTCTGATGATAATTCTCCATCGATACTTCCACGATCTCAATATCCTGAAGTGTATACACCGCCGGTCCATTGATGCGGAAACGAAGATCTTTGGTCTGTTCTTCCGTTACACTCCCCAGTGTAACCATATAATTGTCGCGATCCAGATGAAAATCGTAACTGTCATCTGAGATCACAAATTCCCGTACCAGCTCTCCCATTGTGACATTTGCCCACAATGCATTTTTTTCTGCTTTCTTCATTTTTAATCCGCGAAACCTCAAATAGTACTCATAGCCTGGGCGCATCGTAATCTGCGTGCAAAAACTGCCATTTTTCCTCTTGATCCCCAGCACACCCTGATTCCAGTCAAAACTTTTTCGATCTGTCATCGTAAACGGAAGTGAGGTCTTTTGTGCATTCCTTACCTCTTCCTGTAAACCGGCATTTTCCGCCTCCTTTAACAGATTTGAATGTTCTCCGACAACGGCTGCATGGAGAAGGGCATTCTGTAGATCAAGGGCATCCAGCTTTTCTGCTGTCGTCTCTGTCATATAGGCATGATACACATACCCGATTGACACCGGTTCCGTATTCTCATAAAGTGTCTCACTCTTCTTTTCATAGCCATATGGTACCATAGACGGTTCGTCACATACGACATACCGAACCCCTGCCAGCTGGTCTAATATACTTCTGCCATCCATTCCGATCAAACGGTGGCTGTACATCAAACCGGAAGAATTTTCCAGTGCCAGCATCAATTTGGAAAATCCACCGCTCACAACGCTGTAATACACACTGCACCCCAGATATGGGTGTGTCGTTGCCCGCATTGTTACCGCTCGGTTTGGATTATATCCACGGTCTGTCATCACATCGACTCGCTCCATTTTTGTCGTATCACTTGCTTTTGCCGCTTCCCGTACTGCCTTCTGATCATACTGTTTCTGCACGGTTCCTGCCTTCAGATATGTTTTCTGAATATTGGCTCCAAATGGCTGATACATCACATTTCCATTGGCAGCAATATTACAAACGAGCACAACAAATAATGCGAGACGGAGTTTTTTTTCTTCCTTCACAAACCAAAGCAGCGCACACGTTATCATAAGAAATACAACCATGCACACACTTTGAACCACGCTTTCTTTTCCTGCCACAATGCCGGCGGCAATTCCATACCCCCCTGCTCCCAGCCAAAGCCGCTTTTTCTGTGTGGAACCAAGACGATAGATTTCCGGCAGCATTTTTACCACGAGACATGCCATAAAAAATGAGGCAATAAACATAAAACGATTGGTAATATAGCCCATACCGTTCATAACATATCCCATCAATGGCGAGCATACCGCAAGAACTGTCAGTCCAAGACCGGTGATCCACCACTTCTTTTTCGCACGCTCTCCCATAAAGGTGACCACTACGACAATAAACACCAGTGCCCCCATACTGAAATACCATACAGCACTTGCATCCTCCGATGGTGTCACAGCCAAAAATTGTGTAAACAACTGTTTATAATACTTTCCCCCGTATAAAAGAAGCGAAGGAAGCGGAACTTTCACCGTTCCACGGCTGCTGGCTAAAAAACCAAACAAAGAGGGAACGAGAAGAATGGACGACATCAGCGTTCCGGAAAGTGCGGGGAAAAATACTGCTCCCAGATCTTTTCCCACTTCTTTCCAATTTTGTGGTTTTTGTTTTATCTCAGTCAACACAAAATAGCAAACGGAAGCCAGAACGATCATATAAAAGAAATAATAACCACTCAAAGCACAAAAGCATGTGGCAAGGATCATAACGCCCGGTTTTCGTTGCTGCCGGATTCTCTCAACACCAAGCAGGACAAGCGGCAGATAGATCATTCCATTCAAAAAAAACGGATCTTTGATCGACCACAACGCAAACCCGCAAAACACATAGAGAAAGGCTCCCGCAAGGGAGTCTCTTTTATCCCAGTTTTTTCCATTTGCAAAGCACAAAAAAGCTATCCCAGCTGTGTATAACCGCAGCGCGATCAATACCGCATACAGTATTTCCATGCTTTTTTTCCCGGTAAAAAATACTGCCAGTAAGGAAAATGGATCTCCCAGTCCATAATTACAAAATGTCGTAATGATGTCTTCTCCCTGTCCGATGCTGTAATCCATCATAGGGATTGAAAAATCCAGATGGCACACCCCGGAGATCAGTGACCGGTAATACCTGCCCAAATACTGCAAAGCCGGATAATACTGACGAAAACCATCGCCCTGCCAGACAAAACTTTTTCCATTGAGATACAATCCGCAAAAAGTTCCCAAAAACAAGGGGATAAACACCAGCGAATAGATCAAAAACTGCTTTCTCTTTTTCACTTTGATCTCCTTTCTCTCATCGTCCCTGATATCGTTCTCTGTCTCTTGCTATCCGAAGTTTCTCTTTTGTCGTCAGCTTCCATTTGATCTTCCGGCTCTCCTTTTTGCCAACCACAAGACTTCGAAGGATCACGACAAAGTTCATCTTAGGACTATATTCGCGGATCCAGTCCGTCAGCCCCTCGCACACTGCCTCTTTTTCAAACACATACACCGCCGTATCTTCCGTTCCCTGAATCTTGGAAATCCAGTTCTGAAACTCCTGAAAATTCCGTATCGCCGGTGCATAGATCCAATTTCTTTTTACACGTTTGTTCTTTGCACGGGAAGTGCCTGACACAAAGTTCTGCAAACCGGCATTCCACGCCGCTTCATCATACGCAGGAGTGTTCTTCTTTTCCGCTTTTTCAGCCTGTTCGTGAATCCACGCGAGAACGCCATCCAAAGTGTCCTTCTGCTCCCACTGCTCTTTTTTCCATGACTCGGATTTTCCCTGCGTCCAATCCCTCTCACAGTCAAACGCATTATAATGGCAGACCGGTTTTCCAAAAGCATCTAAAACGATCATTTCCCTGCCTGCTTCGCCCACCGCGGCATCGCAGCCGGCAAGTACTTCATAAGGATCTGTCTCCTCCGTTGTGCTGCCCGTGGAAAAACAGATATGTTTCCATCCCTCGTCTACCAGACGGCGGCGGATCGTACGCGGATAATGTACCAGAATCCTCTCGTTGTCACGCAGATTGGCATCCAGATAGAGAAGCTGTCTTTTTAATTCACTCAAAAACAAAAAGTTCTTACTGTCTTTCAATCCCGGAAATGCTTTCGCTGCCGGCAGATATGCCGTAACAAATACATTTTTGTCTTCCTTACGCACAACTGGAAATCGAAGCGTTTTTAACGACACAAACCATCCTTTGTTTTCACAAAGTTCCCGCATATTATAAGCCTCTAAGCATTTTCCAAATATTTCCTTTTTTTCTTCCGGAAATAAGATCACATCCGCCTGCGCCAGACTAAACTGGATTCCCTGCATATTTTTTGCGGGATAAGATGCGAAACGTCCCTCTCCATAATATGCCGGAAGGAAGTCCATAAAAACAAATTTCTGCCCCTTCCGTTTGCGGTAATATCCCGGAAATGCCTGATTGTTCATAACAACTTCTGCTGTTGCCAGTTTTTCGATATATTCCGGCGATGCAATGTCAATAACCGAAACGGACTGCCCGAGCTTTTCTTCAAACTTTTTCTGCTTTTCGGCATCCGCAGCGACAACCCAGACATCATACGTATCCGATGCACTCAATGCCTTTGCCATATAATATCCGGTCTCAATACAGTCATTACCATGATAACTCTCGATCAAAACCAATCCTTTTTGCACCGGTTTCTCCAGCAGGGTTTCCTCAAACACCTGCGCTTTTCGAATCTTCTTCGGTTTCGCTTTGCTGCTATTTTCTTCTTCCGTTGTTTCTTCTATCTCTTTTTCAACAACATCCTCTTCGGCCTCTTCATTCTTCTTTCTGTCCTGATACGCCTCCGATTCCTTCCATCCGGGAAAATACGTATCTAATAATGCTTCTGACCGCTCGCGGAATTCTTTTTCAAACGAAAAATCCCCATATTTTTCCATCTCATCAAAACGTGCCTGTATGTGGCGGATATGGAAAAACAGCAAAATCTCTTTAAACTTCTCAAACGCACCCTTTTCCATAAATTTTTCATCAACGATCTTCAGGGCATCCAGAATCTGCATATGTCTTTGGTCAAAAGTACTCATCGTTCCGCCCTTTCGCCCTTTGATATAATAATACAGTTTTTCATGCACACGGCCAACTTTTTTGGCACTCAAAAAAAGCGGAAATACAGCCGCAAGATCTTCAAATATGATTCCTTCCGGAAAGGCAAAACCGGCATTTTCCAGCAATTCCTTTCGATACAGCTTATTCCACGGATACGGCGCGTTTAAGCGCAGGATCTCCGGATTTTCAAAAATACTCTGATCAAATTCGCCACGGCATCCTGCCTGATAGACCTGGATCTCACCTGTCTCATCATCACAGCCATAGTAGCCGCATGTAACCAGATCGCAGCCCTTTTCCTCGGCTTCCCCGATTAAATATTCATACATTCGCGGACTTACGAAATCATCCGCATCGACAAACCCAATATACTCCCCTGTCGCATAAGAGATTCCATTATTTCTGGCTGCTGCTTGTCCGGCATTTTCCTGTGCATAAAGAAACACTTTCCCCTCAAAGCGGCTGACGTATTCTTCGATAATTCCCCTCGTTCCATCCGTGCTTCCATCATCAATTACAAGAATTTCCAGATTCGGATATGTCTGATGCACCAGAGAATCCAAACACCTTCTCAAATATTTTTCTACATTGTACGCCGGCACAATGATACTGATTTTTTTATTCATAGCTACCTCCAACACTCATCACTCCGCAGCTTCTGCCAGTGAATTATCAAAAAGATCCCCAAAAGCAAACCAGTACATAAATGCCGGAAATACCTCAAATGGTAAAAACAGACATTCCGTCATCGTTGCAATCACAAATCCCACACAGATTGCAGGGATTAAAAATGCATAGGTCGCATTTCTTCTTCGATTTGTCCAATAAAACTGAATTGACCGGATCACACTCAATATTGTAATAACAAGGTAAAAGAGCATTGCCGGCACACCATACGTATAAGCAAACTGAAGCCAGTTATTGTGTGCATGTGCTACTTTTTTTCCATTTACGGTCAATGTAATACGACGATGGCCTTTCCAGTTCAGTTTCTTCAAATATGCCTTATAAATGGTAATTCGTCCATTGGATATCTTATTTAACGTAGAATTTCCATCCAGACTCGCAATCAGGCGCCCAATGATACTATTTTCTTTAAATTCTTTCTTCTCCTGTGTTTCCGGTATCTGAACACTCTCAATCTCATCGGACTCCGCCAGCACTTTGTCTCCGATTCCTTCTATTTTTTCCCCATTTGACAGGTATAATATATCTTCTTCAAATAAGATCGGATGCCCTACTAAATTGGGGATATGACGTACTCCGGCAAAAAGCACCGGATAACATATTACTGTTATCAACGCAAGAAGAAGGAATCCCTTTATGGTCTCTTTCCACTTGTGGCTCGTTCTCCCCAGACAGATCCGGAGTACAACCCACAAGATCAAAATCCCACTGATTGCCAGCATCGCTGTACGCGCCTGGGAAACCGAAATGTAAAACAAAACAAGTGCCAGCTGTAAATACGTTGGCAGGGCTTTCCGGAATTTTTTTCCGGTCTCTACATTCCAGTCCAGATCGGACATATAGATGGCAAAAATGACATATAAATAAAGTCCAAACGTATTTGGATTAGTAAATATTCCTGCATATCTGCCACCTTCAAAAAATGGACGGAACAAAAAGGAAATCACCGCCATCAATAAAAAGGAAATTTTCACTGCATCTTTCAGGCTTTTCCACAACAGATCTTTCCGGCTGTTATTCTGCCATACAAAAAACACTCCCGGCAGTACAAGGGCCAGTATGATTCCAAGTCCGCAGGCTTTCTTGCTGACGAAAAAGTCGGAGATCGTAAACATGATACACATTCCAAACCATGCGGCACTAAGCCCCTTATGCCACGTTCTCCGCTCCAGTTTCTTATCCAATGAAAAGATCGCGATCACTAACATCAGGAAGATACCACAAACGGTATTATAAAAATAACTCTCTTTCATTAACACATAACGGACAATGCAAAAAAGCACAAGATCCGCCATAAAACAAGCTGTTAAAACCCGGTATCTCACTTTCGGCTGGATTTTCCGAACAATCGGAATCCACGGAGATAATAAGCGGATAAATAAATCCTGCAGCCAGTTCATTTCATCACTCTCCATTCCTCTTAATGAAGCACACACTGTTTGGAACAAAATAACCAAATCTTTCCAAAAAGAAAAATTGCGTATGTAGTCTAGGTTGTACTTCATTTTCTCCGGTAAAATCTGCTCTATGTAAATTTTATCCGGATTCCCTTCTCCATTCAGCAAACGTTCTTCATCTTTGTATTCAATGCTTGCCGGGGACGTTACTCCGGCTGGCATAAGTAATGTCGCATACATCACTTTCGTATATTCATCTACATATTTTTCGACTTCCGGGCGGGTTCCCACAAAGGACATCTCCCCCTTTAAAATATTCACCAGCTGAGGCAGTTCATCCAGCCGGACTTTTCGCAGAAAACGCCCAACTCCTGTCACTCTGCTGTCGCCACTGACTGTCACCTGGCTTCCCTTTTGAGGCGCATCGGAAACCATCGTGCGGAATTTATAGATCTGAAACCGTTTTCCATATGTTGTCACACGGGTCTGGTGAAAGATCACTTCTCCCGGAGAAGAGACTTTTACCGCAATGGCGATAACCAGCATAAAAGGACTTAAAACCACAAGCAGAATCAGTGACATAACAACATCAAAAACACGTTTTGCCACAAGACTTCCCCGTTTATGCCGCAAAATATTGTAATATTCTTCCACTTCTTCCGTCTGCATAAAATCTGGAAGATTTTCCCATTTCATGGTATTAATTCCGTCCTTTCACAACATTCAATGCTTCCCTGAAAATCTGAATAACATACGTAATCTGATCCTCTGTCAGTTTTGTATGCAGAGGCAGTGAGATCTCATTGACAAACTGCTCTTTTGCACAAGGATAATTTTCAATATCAAATCCCATATTTTTATAGGCGGTAAGCAGTGGCAGCGGCTTATAATGCACATTGGCAGCCACTCCTTTTTCTCCCATGTATTGAATAATTTCATTTCGCATCTCTGCCGTAATACCATCCACACGGAGAAGATACAGATGTCCGCTCGAAACTGCACTCTCTGTCTTATGTGGCAGATAATACAGTTTTATGCCGGTTTCCTCTGCAATTTTATCCATTCCCGCATTGTAAGCTGCAATGATCTCCTGTCTGCGCTTCAAAAGTCCCTCATAACGGTCCAACTGCGCCAGTCCGATTGCCGCCTGAATATCTGTCATATTACATTTATATGCCGGGAATAAAATATCATACTCCCAGGCACCGGCCTTTGTCTTGGATAAGGCATCTTTTGTCTGTCCATGCAGGGAAAGAAGCATATATTCCCGGTAAATCTCCGCAGAATCAATGCCGTTCAGAGGTTTCCACACCACAGCACCTCCTTCGGCTGTTGTCAGATTCTTTACCGCATGAAAAGAAAAGGAAGTAAAATCTGCCCACTGGCCGCTTCGTTTTCCTTCTTTTTCAGCTCCAAATCCATGCGCACTGTCTGCCAGCACAAGAATCCTTCCCAATGCCTTCTGATAGAGATTTTCCGATGGCTGATACAGGACTTTCTTCTTTTCTATGATGTCAAAAATCTTTTCATAATCGCACAATACACCTGCCACATCAACCGGCATAATGGCTTTGGTTGCCGGTGTAACGGCCTGCTCCAACTGTTCATAATCCATTTCCAGAGAATCTTTCTGCGTATCGACCAGCACAAGTTTTGCGCCGGTATGACAGATGGAACTCGCGGTCGCCGTATAGGTATAGGCGGTCGTGATCACTTCATCTCCCGGCCCGATTCCAAACAGCCGCAGTGTCATCTCCATACATGCCGTTGCAGAATTAAGACAGACCGCCCCTTCTGTGCCACAGTATGCCGCAATGCGTTTTTCAAATTCTTTTGTTTTCGGTCCGGTTGTGATCCATCCTGACTGAAGAGTATCCACGACTCCCTTAATCTCTTCTTCGCTGATATCCGGTGGGGAAAATGGTACGTTCATTTCTCTGCTTCCTTTCCAAATGATTCCAAATGCAACAAAAGACTCCTGCTGGGCACAGAGGAATCTTTTGTTTTTATTACTACCTAACAAAATCGTTATTTTATTACTTTATTGCCTTATCTTCATCACCCGGCATCGCAGTGTCTTCATCGGAAGAACTTCCTGCTTTGTCATTTTTCACAGACTCCGGTGTCGCTTCCAGCACTTTATTGATTCTCTTTGTAATCTTTGCTACCGAATTGTAATCCGGTACGCAGACATACAATTTTCTTGACTGGTAGGAATACGTCGTCTTGCTTGCACCCTGTCCGGCCGCATTTGCATATTTGATCGTCCACTGTGACATATCATTTAACTGCATTTTAGCAAGTGCTGTGATCTCTTTTGTAGACATGTTCGTCTGGAAATTCTTCGATGCTGTCTTCAAAAGATCTGCGTAATTTGGCAGGATGTCCGGTGACATTGCCTTATTCAAAATCGCTTCGATCATATGCTGGTGATCTCTTCCTCGCTGATAATCACCATTTGCAAAATGATGTCTTTCACGGCAGAATGCCAATGCCTGTTTTCCATTTACCTGATTGTAACCTTTTTTGAAACTTGGTCCCCAGTCAGAAGTAAAGTCATAATCGGAATATACTTTAACGCCGCCAAGAAGATCTACGATCTTACGCACACTCGTAAAGTTGACGCGCACATAATAATCAATATCGATACCATATAATTTTTCCAATGTTTCGACAGAGCAGTCTACTCCATGAATTCCGGCATGGGTAAGTTTATCCGGGATTCCGTTGGACACCGTCAGCGGTACATAATAGTCACGCGGTGTCGAAGTCAGAAGGATCTGTTTTGTATTTGGATTTACCGTTACGATAACATTTACATCGCTTCGGCTTGTTGTCTTAATGCTTCCATAGACATCGATACCACTCAGATATACATTAAACGGAGTCTTTGTGATGTCATCCAGTTTTTCTTCTTCCTGAATCACGGTTTCTACTTTATGTGTATTCAGTACACGGGTATCCTCCGAGAATGTCTTATAATACTCTTCGATCGGACTGCGGTTTGCCTCATTGATGATAATGGCATTCACGTCTTTCGCATAAAGAGCATCGATCAGGGTATCATTGTCCTGATATTCCGTCATCGCCGGCTCTTTTCCGATTGCCGCCTGCACTTCGGCAAGTGCTTTATCGGTATTCTCACGGTCGTTTGTGGCAAGAATACCAAACGTATAGTCTTTCGTATCATAAATACTCTGTGCCGGATCATCTTTCAATACAATACAGGAAATCTCATCTACTTTTACCTGCTGGCCTGCCATCTCATCAATGGCAGAATACGTATTGACACAATAATATCCGCCGCCGATATAGAAAAAGCATATCAGAGCACACAGTACACGCCCGACAATGTATGTCTTATCTGTCATCTGGCTGAATATCTCATATGCCAGCAGGAACAGACATACAACGATAAGCGCCGCAATATATTTGAGTGGAATGAAACCAACATAAAATGCAATGCCAACCAATGCCGCACTGATCAAAAACTGCACGATCAGAAAGACAATGCTCAGTTTTCGGCTAAGTAATATTTTCACGATATACCTCCATTTTATCTAACTACTAGTTTTTATTTAACTACTAGTTGTGTTTTTTGTCTAAAACATAATTATTATATACTATCATTCTGAAAAAATCAATGCAAAAAGTCGAGAAGTTGCATTTCCATCTAAAAGTGGAAAATTTTCTCTGACAAAGGATTCTTTTTTCGGATAGTTTCGTTCTTTCAGACAATCCAGCAGCTCTTCCTCTGTCTCAACCACCTGCCCGGGTACGAAGGAACGGTAATCCCGGTAAAAACTTCTTCCCGTTTTCTCAAATTCTTTCAGATCATACGCATAAAACAGCATCGGCCGTTCCAGCAGACAGTACTCAAATACGATGGAAGAATAATCCGTGATCAATATCCCTGCTGCTGCAAGAAGTGTCGCAATCTCCGGATACTCTGAAACATTGTATATCCCTTTTTCCTGCCATCCTGCAAGTGTCTCTTTCAAATGGGAAGCAATGTGCGGATGAAGCCGGATAAAAAACACATCCTCTTCCGACAGACTGTCTGCTACCTTTTGCAGATCCAGATGCAGTTTCGGATCTGCTACTTCTGCATCCCGGAATGTCGGTGCATATAAGATGCAGTGTTTTCCCTTCATCTCCGGATAATCCCGGTAAAACTGCTCTGTTTTACCGGTCAGATATTTTTTGTCAAGCATCCGGTCGGTGCGCGGATTGCCGATCACATAAATGCGGTCGGGATCCACCGCAAAAGCACTTGCATACTCTGTTTTTACCGCATCGGAATTAACGATCAGATGCGTAATCCTCTGATTGGCACGATATTCCAGTTTTTTTAATGTTCCTGTGTTGACATCCTGCCCAAATCGTTTGATCGTGCCCGTCCCATGCCAAAGCTGAATCACCTTTACATTTTGGGGAAAATGAAGATATGCCATCGGCAAAAACTCATTGTCCAAAAACACATACGAGGAAGTAGCAAGATGATACGGTTTTTTAATGAAAAAGTCAACCGGTCTGCGGATCGTATTGTCTCTTGTAAACCAAACCTGCTCATATTCCGGCTTTTCCTCTTTTAACCTCTGGGAAACAATCCCTATGTTTCCGTCCGGTCCGGCATCATGTGTCGCCACCAGAAAAACTTTCTTTTCCTTTACCGGACATAACCGGAACAAATGGAAAAACAGCGCAAATAACAGATATCCTGCCTGCTTTATCATGCCTCACTCTTCCCCAATCCAAGATCCTGTTTGATCTTTGATGTGGATATTCCCTCTGTTCGTGGAAGGTATACCACTTCACAGTAATCTTTCAGGAAGTCAAATTTTCCTTCCCAGTCATCTCCCATAACAAAAACATCTACATTATTATTTACCACATCGTCAATTTTCTGTTCCCAGTTGTACTCCGGAAGCACTTCATCGACATATTTGATCGCTTCCAGAATAATCTTGCGGTCTTCGTAGGAATGATAGGCTTTTTTCCCCTTGATCGCATTAAATTCATCGCTGGACAATACGACGATCAGATAATCGCCAAGTTCTTTTGCCCGCCGCAGCAGATTGATATGTCCTACATGCAGTAAATCATAAGTTCCGTAAGTAATTACTTTTTTCATCTTTTTACCCTCCGTAATTAAAAACTAGATTAATCTTCCCGTTCCATCCCCAGCTTCTCATCATACAGATCCACGATATCTTCCACTTCTCCCTGCGCGATCAGACGGCCATGTTCCAGTAAAATTCCTTTGTTACACATCCGCAGTACCTGATCCGTCGAGTGAGATACAAATAAAACGGTAACTCCTTTATCAAACATACTCTGTATTCTCGCTTCGCATTTTTTCCGGAAGCGTTTATCTCCTACACTAAGAACCTCATCCAGTATGAGTATTTCCGGTTCTACTATTGTAGCAATAGAGAATCCCAGTCTTGCTTTCATACCGGATGAATAGTTTTTGATCGGAACATCGATAAATTTTCCGAGTTCCGAAAACTCTACAATGTCTTTATATTTTTTATCAATAAATTCTTTGCTGTAACCAAGAACGGCTCCATACAGATAAATATTCTCCGCTCCGGTATACTGTTTATCAAATCCGGCACCCAGTTCCAGAAGCGGAACGATCTTTCCGTTGCATTTTACCGTTCCCTCCGTCGGTTTGAGCACGCCGGCAATGACTTTGAGCAGTGTACTTTTTCCGGCTCCGTTGAGTCCCATGATCCCCACACGGTCTCCGCGTTTGACTTCAAAATTTACATCTTTTAATGCCCAGAACTCCTGATACATCAATTCCTTTTTCAGCATTTTAATGACATATTCTTTGATATTATCTACTTTCTGTGAACTGAGATTAAATTTCATGCTCACATGTTCCACAGATAATGCGGTCTTCTTACTTGCCATTTTCTTCCATCCTCCATCGACAAATTCGTATTATATATTAAGTATAAAGGTATCCTGTTTCTTATAAAACATAAACATTCCCAGTAAAAAGGCTACAATACTTACTCCAAACGTATATCCCAGAAGTACCATATCAAAAGGCTGTCCAAACAATGCCCGGCGGAAATTATCAATAATACCGTACAAAGGATTGATCTTGATAAGCATACCGCCTGCCCCTTTCAATCTGCTTGCAAAATAGAAAATCGCACTGCAGTACATGATCAGCATCAGCATAACGCTCCATAAATATTCAATATCACGGAAGAATACACAAAGCGTAGCTAAAATCAGCCCGACACCGATTGACAGGATCAAAAGGTTCAAAAGCGGAATCACTGTTAAAAACATATTTGCATTCATCGGAGCCTGATAAGAACCGGTTGCCATAAAGAACAGCATAACGCCTACCAGTACCACCAACGAGATCAAAAAGATCACGAAGTTGGATAAAATTCCCGACAAGGGATACATATATTTCGGAACATACACTTTTTTGATCATCGCACTGTTTGCGCGGATCGACTTCATCGCACTATTCGTCGAGGAAGAGAAAAAGGAATACAACAGTCGTCCGGTCAGTACATAAACCGGAAACGGAACGCCGGCAAATGCCTTGTCCTGTGCCGTTCTTCCAAGTAAATTTCCAAATACAACGCTCAATACGATCATCGTAAGAAGCGGTTCGATCAAAGTCCATAATATTCCCAGATATGATCTGCGGTATTTCAATTTAATATTTTTCTTAGCCAGTTCTCCCAGTAAATATCGATATCTGTTGAAGTTTTTTAAAACCTGCGACATAGTATCCATACCATCCTTTTTTTAATCTTTTAACGTTGTTCATTTATATTTTCAATCATTTGATTATATCACTATTCATCCTACTTAGTCAACTACATTATTTTTTAATTAACAAAAGATTGACATATTTGACGCGTATGGTATTATTATATTTGTGAATTTATACATCTTATGAAAGCAAAGAATGGAGAAATGAACATGTATAACATGGAAAAGCAACACAAACTCGGTAAATTACATGCACTGGAGCGGATCTGTCTTCTGCTTGATGAAGACTCTTTCCGTGAGATTGGTTCTAACATTACGAACCTTGAGGATGCCTTCAATATTAAAAAGGGTCAATTCCCATACGATGGTGTAATTACCGGCTATGGTACCATTGGTGGAAAAAAGGTCGTCATTTATTCGGAGGACTTTACCGTAATCGGTGGTACTCTTGGAAAACAGCACGGATTTAAAATTGCAAATGCCATTAAAATGGCGATTGAAAACCGCTGTCCGGTCATCGGGATCAACGATTCCGGCGGAGCACGTATTCAGGAAGGCGTCAATGCCCTTGCCGGCTATGGCGAGATCTTCTACTATAATACGATGGCTTCCGGTTATATCCCTCAGATTTCGATTATTGCCGGAAACTGTGCCGGCGGTGCGGTATATAGTCCGGGAATCACAGACTTTATCTTTGTGATTGACGACATCAGCCAGATGTTTGTAACCGGACCAAAAGTTATCAAAAGCGTAACCAATGAAGATATTACGGCTTCTGCTCTCGGAGGCGCAAATGTTCACGCACAGCGAAGCGGTGTGGCTCATTTCCACAGCCCTTCCGAAAAAGAATGCTTTAAAAAAGTACGGAAACTTTTAGATGTGATCCCTCACTGCTACGAAGACGGCTGCATTCATACCAAACCGCACACCCCTCTTCTTCCTTATAATAAAGGAATGCAGTTCAACGAAGCTCTGGCTGGCATCATTCCGGAAAAGAGCAATCAGTCGTATGATATCCACGATGTCATCAACGGTATCATCGACGAGAACTCTTTTGTGGAAGTACAGGAAGAATTTGCCAGAAATGTAGTCGTTGGATTTGGACGTTTGAAAGGAATCGCCGTAGGTATCGTATCCAACCAGCCAAATTATATGGCAGGTGTTCTGGACTGCGATTCCAGTGATAAGGCAGCCCGCTTTATCCGGTATTGCGACGCTTATAATATTCCAATCATTACCTTAACGGATGTTCCGGGATTTCTTCCGGGAAAAGATCAGGAATACAAAGGAATCATCCGTCACGGGGCAAAACTGCTCTACGCGTATTCGGAGGCAACAACGATCAAGATCAATGTGATCCTGCGTAAAGCATATGGAGGAGCTTATATTGCCATGAGCAGCAAACACCTTCGTTCCGACTTTGTCTATGCATGGCCAACTGCCGAAATCGCAGTAATGGGTGCAGAAGGTGCTGCTGATATCTTATACGGCAAACAGATGAAGGGAATGAATCCGGCTGAAAAAGCGGCATTCCGCCAGGAAAAAATTGATGAATACAATGAGAAGTTCATGAATCCTGGAATTGCATCCATGCACGGATATGTAGATGAGATCATCAAGCCGGAAGCTACCAGAGAACGCTTGTATGGTGACATCCTTATGCTGTCCGATAAACGCTCCGTCGATGGCGTTCACAAAAAACACGGCAACATTCCATTGTAAACTATACACTATTACGTTGATTTAAGGAGTTTATCATGATTTTTTCAACTTACCAATTTGTACTTATTTTTCTGCCAATTACTTTTTGCGGCTATTTTCTGTTGCAGCACTTTAAGTATCAGACATTGGCAAAGATTTGGCTTGTACTGGCTTCCTTTTATTTCTATGCACAGGGAAGTCCGGACTTCTTCCCTTTCTTTCTGGGAAGTGTAGTCGGTAACTATTTAGTCGGTAATGCACTCAGCAAACTACAAGGCATGGAACACCGTATCGAACGCGGTCTCTTATTTGCCGCAGGTATTCTTGCAAACGTCGGTTTGCTTGGTTACTACAAATACACCGATTTCTTTATCAAGAATGTAAACTTTGTTGCAGGGACACACATTCCTTTGCAGCATATCATTCT
>ENA-OPFT01000775-OPFT01000775.1-human-gut-metagenome-genome-assembly--contig:-NODE-775-length-18348-cov-2.253922_pt1 | contig 18348 bp, 19 predicted proteins | sample MGYA00241714_ERZ501560 | MGnify/ENA primary metagenome ERZ501560 (study PRJEB25962, sample SAMEA2042392) | human gut metagenome | biome: human gut; feature: human-associated habitat; material: faeces...
TCCCTTTTTCCATTTTCATAATCTGAATAATATTGTCTTGTTGTTTCAAGTATCTCTGCAATTTGCTTTTGTGTGAACCCTCTATCTTCTCGTATTATTCTTAGATTTTCATAAAATGTCATAATATCACCCGTTTAATTATAACATTTTATTTGTTATATTTTTATAAATGCACGATATTTCATTCGTGCAATGTGCTGAATTTCTGCTTAGAGACTTGATTTTTCGTTTAGAATATGATATATTCTTTTTAGGAACGATATTTCATTCCTCTAAAGCTAAATGGCTTGGATGGTGACAAAATGACATCGCAGGAAATAACAAGGCAATTTTATGAGCACGTTAAACGGTGCACAAAGGTAATCAGCCAGTTTCATTACAACGGTGTCCGGTATGTTCAGTGCGAACGCTGCAGGCAGGTAGTTTCTACTGAGGATTGCGTTTATTATGGCGGTATCGCTTATAAAACGTTATTCGGTGGCTGCCGGAACTGCTACGGCAGGAGGTGATATATTGGACGGCTTCGATTGTGTTTTTCTTCGTGATGGTAATACTGATGATTGTCATTCGGATTGCTCTAACTGTGGTTATTATGGTGATTGCAGCATATGCGCAAATTATGATGTGTGCGATTTTAATAGTCATGATACAATGTGCAGCGATTATAACCGTGGTTAATATGTCGGAACCGTGGTACCCGTCACGAAACCGGCTAATCTCCTTTTTAAACCGGGGTTCAGAAAAAATCGCTCGTTCTGGGTTCCGGGTGACATAACATGTTTGGTGGTTGCATGGGTAAACAAAACCACTACCACCTAGGAGCGAATAGGGCGCTATATCCCTCTAACCAACTAAGTTTCTCCTACAGGAAAAAAGAAACTAAAGCCAGAGCTTGAAAATGCCGGTTGTTTTTGATGTTGGCAGCATTTTTTCTGGTCGTTATTTTAGGCTGAGAGTAATAAAAACGACTACCAGCGCTTCGGCGTAAATATTGTGGGAGTTAATCCCGGAAAACATGCAGCGGAGTAAATCCGCAGAAAGAGGTACAAAATGTTACAGATCGTATCACTCAAGCACAAAACTGGCTCTTATGAGGGCATCAACTACGACAATTATGTAATTCATTGCGTGGATTACGAAAGCACAAACAAGGCGCTTATCTTCGGACCGGATACCGAGGATATCAAGATAAAGGCTGATGTATTTGCTATGGAACTTGGGCGCAACATTGCAATGCTCAATTCTCCTGCTGTAAAGCGTGTGGAAGATATCGAGGGTCTTTTAATCGTTCCGATCTATAACAAGTTCGGTAACTGCACGGGCTTTAATCTTGACCTGGGCGCTGCTGCTTCTGAACCCGCTAAACCGGAAGCGAAACCGGAAGCAAAGAAGTAAATCACTTCCATTCCATTGAAAGGGGGTGACAATATGGGCAATCTGAACATGGTTTCCGAAGCTGGTGCTTCTGCTGGCTTTACTGCACCTACTTCAGTAGGTGATACAGTCAAGGAGATTTCCACGGCTGCGGGCGGTATCTTCGATCTTGCAAAGGACGCTTTCAGCTTTATGCTGTCAAATCCGCTTTGCTTCCTCATGATCGGTAGCGGTTTCTGCTTTACGGCACTGGGTCTTGCACGGCGTGCGCTCCGTACTGCAAAAAGTCGCTGATACATAAAAGGGGAGGGGGGATTTAATTTCCCCCTTTTCTTTTTAGTCTGACAGGGGGGTGATTTTATCAAAAAGTTTTTTGCTGTTTTTCTTGCGGTGATATCCATGTTTATGGTCACTTCAACGGTAGCTTTTGCTGATATTGATCCTGAGCAGTGGAGCAGCTTTATTGACGCTAGAGGTTATCAGTATGTGAAGTATGATGATGCTCGTCAATGGCTCGCGGGTTATCTTGGCACATCAATGTATTATGTGAAGAACAATTATTCTATTGCATATATTGAAAGCTCTCAGGTGCTTATCATGGGAACTTGTCAACCTGATCTTGATGGTGTCGAGTATATCTATCAGTTTTACTACGGTAAAGATTTGAAGCTGAATGTAAAAAAAGCTGGTTCCGATGGTTCAATTGATGTGCTTGCCGGTGGTGATTATCACAGTGTTTCAGAAGTTATATCAGATGTTTCAAAGGCGGGAAGCGGAATTTTTGGTATAGGCACTATGGCGCTTGATTTTATGTTGTCTAATGCTCTTTGTTTTCTGCTTCTTGGCAGCAGCTTCTGTTTTACTTCTCTTGCTCTGGCACGGCGTTCACTTCGAGTTTCAAAGAGGGGGTAAATCATGAAATCAAGAGTTAATTTCGGTCTGATCGGTGCTATTCTGCTTGGCGCTGTTGGTCTTGTGATGGTCGTTGTTGCTATTGTAGGTTTCTTTTCTTAAATAATTTCGTTTAGCGGTTGCGAATTGAAATAAAACCGCTTCCAGATTAAAAAAGGGGGTTATATTATGTCTACTGTTGATTTATGCAGGTTCTTTCTTTGTAAAAATGCTACCGTTTGTTTCAAGGGTAAAAAACGGGCCGTTCTTCCTGGTTCGCAATGTGGTGTTGTTTCTTGTATTTCCTGTGAACATTATGGAAAATTTTCACGTTGTCAAGCTTCTGACGGCGAAGCTTGCAAGTTTATGTGTAAAGGCATTAAGCTTTGTAAGGAGAGAGGTTAATTATTATGTGGTTTGCTATTCTGGCTTTTTTCTTATTTCTGATTGCTATGGCTGGGTTTTCCCTTATGGTTCTTTATATCTTGGAGGTTAAAAATGATGAAGATAAGAGAGATCATTAAAAGAGCCGGCACATTACTGCTTTCAGTGCTTTGCGCTTTCTGCTGTTTTTTAACTCCGGTGACTTCTATTGCACTGGCTGCTGGTGTTGCTGAAGTTATATCTACAGTATTAGAATTTGCTTCTACTTGTTCTGATGTTTATTCTAATATTATTGAGCCGTTGGTTTCTGCTGAACCTGGTGGGCTTCGTCAAGCAAAGTATATTTGTGCTTGGATGGACATTATTGATAAATATAATCTGTCTGAAACTGATTTTCGCGCTTATTATACTGAAATTGCTACTAATGGTGAATATTCTGCTTTAGGTTCTGATGAATATAACACTTGGCTTTTTATTACTGAAACTGCTGCTAATGGCGTTAGTCTTGATGCTATATGTGAGCTTGCATTTCGTGGTACTGGAAAGACGGATTATACTATAAATCACAATGCTGATGATAATAATAAATTTCAGATAACGGGTAAAGCATTCAAAGATGTAGTTGCTGATTATAATTCCAGATATTCGCCGATGGATAACCCTGAGCAGTTTATTTGGTCTTATAATTCGGATAATTCCGTTACTAAAACGAAACAAGATCGTTCACAAAGATTTTACTTTTTTCCTCAAGTCCCGGTTTATGCTGGCTCGTCTGGAACCTGGGGGAATCAGAAGTGGACTGATTTTTATTTGATAGGATTTGCAATAGATGATATTTCCGGCGTTTATTATGGTAAATATTACGTGCATGTATACACTAAGAATGAAAACGGTTCAGTTTCGCTTATTATCGATTATTATTCACTCTCTGACGGCTCTTTATATCAGACTAAAAAAGGCACCTGGGATATAGGGAATTACCCTTATTTGTCTATGCATTATGCTACTGGTTCTTCTATGTTTTCCTTTCGTGGTTATAAATCGGCGTCTGCTTATTATGGTGATGTTACTTCTTCTTGGAAGACCATTGTAACTTCTAATGTTGCTATGCCTTTATCTGCTTCAGATAATTCCGGCACTCTTGAATTTACAAAGTATGTCGCGCTGCCTTCTTTTACTCCTGATACCAATAAATCTGATGATTACGGTTTCATCTGTTCAAGTAAGCCGTTTGAATTGTTTGCAAATCAAACGGGCATTGATTTTCAGAAGATACCGGATAACTACATAATCACTATCAACGGTGATACGATTTATAACTATCCCATTACTGACCCTTCTACAGGTAATTCTACTACAATAAACAAGTTTATCATAAACAATTATATTATTCCTGGGAAAATTGATATTGATGAACCTATTGACCCTCCGTATATACGTGAAGATCCTAACGTTATATTAAGCGGTAATGTCGAGGTTAATGGTAATATCAATATAAGTGCAGACCCTATACAAATCAAGACAGATCCTATTGACATTAATGTAAATGTGAATTCCGGTTCAAATGGAAATGCTGGTAATTTTATTGATCCTGGAACGGTAGATACAAACCTTGATCATTACCTTGAACAAGTTCCGGAACTCTCTAAAGGCTTTGTAGATTATCTAAAAGATTTTTTAGCCTGGCTTCCTCCTGAGATATACGGGTTGATTATTCTCGGTCTGATCGTCGTGGTCTGGTGCAGGCTTGCAGGGCGGTGATGTTATGGATTACGGTATAAATAATATCTGGGATTTTTTAACCTGGCTCTGGGCTTCCGCTGTTGATTTTCTCAATACTGAGATTTCCGGCTTTGGTCTTGATTTCACCCTTTGGGAATGGGCTTTAGGCTCTGCAATTCTTTACCTGATTTTATATGCTATTTTTCGTGCTTTACAGTGAGGTGTTTTCATGGAAGTTATTGCATCTTTGTTATCTCAGCTTTTAGAAAAGTTGATTGTTGAATATGCAAAATATTACATACGTAAGCAAATTGACAGTATCGGTAATAGCTTTACTCAGATTGTTCAGTACTTTGACGACGACGGCGACGGTGAAACAGATCGTGAAGTTGTCTTAGCGCAATTTGATGTTTCTGTTCCTGATCTCTCTGATGATTATTGTATAGTCAATAAGGGTGATGAAATCGGTCTTGGACTGCCTAAGCTGGAGCCGTTCACTGCTGACGATATCGGCAGCATGATAGATGATGAAGTTTTTACCGGAAACTCTAAAGGTGTGTATATCGGTGATGATGTGTATGTTCCTATTCCGGTTGACTTCGATAATGACGGTTCAACTGACTGGGGCAGGGTAGTGGATAGTGATGATAATGGTGTTCCTGATGCTTCGCCTGATGCGCCGTTTTTCCCGGTCGGTTCCGATGGTTATAATCAGATACTTTCTGAAATGGGTGACGGTGATGGAGTAGATATTGTTCTTGTATCTCCTGAAGGTGAGATTGCGGTTTATGACAGGAACGGTAATATCAAGGAAGAAGATGTAGATACTGCTTATGCTACCTGGGTTAGCCAGAATGGTATCATGGATAAAAAATTAGATAATTATTCTGTTACCGAGGGTCTTTTGCTTTGTGTGCTTTTGATTTCTGTTGCCTTCTTTATTCGTAGCTTATTCAAGAGAAAGGACGTGTTTAGATGAACCTCGCAGATATAGGTAATTTACTTGGTTTTCCTGTAGATTATTCAAGCTTTTCATATTTCTTAGGTTATGTAATAAATTGGGGCGTAGGTACTCTGTTTATGATTTGGGGCATTAATCTTATTATGTCTATGCTTCGTAAAATCGTGCTTATTGCTGCCGGTGTAAAGGGGGAGTAATATGTCAACTGTAGAAGCTACTGTAGAAACTGTAGAGGCTGCTAATCAGATCATGAGCTTTGGCTATTGGTTTGCAGGTGGTCAGGCTACTTTTGGTTCTTTAGCTGCCCAAGTAGGTTTAGCAGCTATTAATTTAACCTTGTTGCTCTGGATGACGAAGTGGGTATATTCTATTCTTATTGAGCTTAACAGGAAGAAGGGCGGTCTTAAATGACATACTTTTCTATTTTTATTCAGCGCTTGAAACATCTTCCGGCGTTGATATTTTGGTTTATCAAGGATGTTTATAAGTACTTTAAGAACCATGAGGGGAAGCACTTTCACCAGTGGGGATTGCATATTTACCTCGGTAAGTTCGGCGCCGGTAAAACCTGCAGCATGGTCAGAGATGCGTATTATATATGTAAACGGTATCCAGAAGTTACGGTTGTTACAAATCTTAAGCTTGAAAACTTTCCTAAAGATACGAAAATACTTCCGCTGCATTCTATCCAGGATATAATTAATGCTCCAGATGATACGGTGGTTCTTATTGACGAGATCGGAACGATTTTCAATAGTCGTGACTTCGCTAACGGTAAGACAAAGGACGGTGAAGGGGGGTTACCAAAGATATTGTTTCAGCATATTTGTCAATGCAGGCATAGGCATCTTGTGATCTATGGAACTGTTCAGCGGTGGGGGTTTCTTGAAAAGCAGCTGCGCGAAATAACAAATGATGTGACTGTGTGCAGTGCTTTTCCGTGCCATCCGTTCAGCCGAATGATCACTAATTGGATATATGATGCCGAGGAATATAATTTATTTTATCAAAGTCCGCTTCGTCCTCTTGTTCCTCTGGGCGGGGAAGTATGGATACAGTCGGATTTTTTCCGGCAGTTGTATGATACCAAGGAGATGGTTAATACACTGCTGACGATGGAATATATCAGTGATGAAGATATTGAGCGCAACAGGCAGTTTGAAGCTTTGGGGCTTCCTCCTACTACGCTTGATAAAAAGGGTGAGCGCAAATTGCGCAACAATATACGTAATAGGTAACGTTATTAACTATTAAGGAGCGATAATAATGACAGAAGCTAGATTTGACTATCTGCGCTTGACAATCAAGCCGGAGCATGAGCAGCCGAATGATCGTGATGAATATGGTAAAACACCATTTGATCATTGTATTGATACTTTGAAATGCACTCTCCTTATGGGGGATTTAATTTCAAAGATGGTTGACTGCGGGCGTTGCCTGCATTATGATAGGCGTTTAAGCTATGAAAATGTTAGTTTAAAACTTCCTCTGCCTGATCGATATTCTGAGCAGGGTATCTGCCTTGAGTTCAGCTCGCACGGTCTTGACTATTTTAATTCATATCTGGATAGCTTCGGAGTGTCTTTTAAATCATGGCTTAGCATGGTTCGTGCACTGTGTTTCAGAGGTTATGCTTTGGCTGTTACTCGTCTTGATTATGCTCTTGATGATATTTGTACTTCTGGTGCAAGGTCTACAATCTCTTTGAAGCGTGTAATTAACGCTGTCCAGAATGGGGAAATGTGCTGCAAAGCTCGTGTTTGGTCTGATCAGGGTGACGATTTCAAGCGCCTTTTTTCTTATAAGAACAGCAGGAAGCGCCGGAACGGGGAAGAACTCGAGGGCTTAACGCTGCAGCTTGGCGCTCGTCAGTCGGAACAGATTTGCCGTTTTTACGATAAATTCACTGAACAGAAGATGAAAGGTAATGAACTTCCTGATGATTGTTCTTCCTGGACAAGGTGCGAATTTGAATACAAGGGTGGTAATGCTATGGCTGTAGTTAATGCTTATATTGATTATAGCGATGCTGATTTTGCTGAATATATGGCAGCTAATGTGCTTAACTTTGTTCGCTTCGTTGACAGGACTAGTGATAATGTGAGCCGTTGTAAGGTCAAAAGATGGTGGAAGTGCTTTCTTAACGGAGCAACTAAAGCTGTAAAGTTCAACAAGGTAAAGGCAGCTAAATCTGCTTTTATGCGTTTTTCTCGTGGCTTCAAGAAACAGTATCTCAGAAAGTTCTATACTTTGATTGAATGTTGGGGTTTAGAAGGTGCAGTTGATTGGCTGGTTAAATCTGCTGATGAAGAACTTGGCAAGGGCAAGATCTTGGTTGATCCAGAACTAAAGCATAATCTTGAAGATGGTCAACTTTTTTACGAAACTTTTGATGGATTTCGTAAGTTCTCTAGCTGCTCAAGCCTGAGCGCCGAGGAACTGCAGGAAAATATCAAGCAGCAGCATTTTGATTACTATCAGCAATTTTATAATGTTGTTCGTTTGGGTAATCATGAAAAAGTCTCAGCGATTGGAGGAATGATATAGTTGACATGTGATTATTGGGAATGCAAGCACCGGGCTGAATGTCCGCTGATCGGATACCTTTATAAGTATCCGCCTTGTGCAGCTTGTACGAGCTTTGACAGCTGCGCGGTATGCACCCATTATATTGAATGCTGTGATTTGGTATGCAGGTATCTTCCGAACATGTTCCGGCGCCTGGTTCGCGAGATCAGGCACGGTGAGAACCTCGAGCCGGTTCAGCGATACATCAGACGGAACACCCACGGAGGTAAACGGGATTGAAATTCCCGGGGAACTGTGCTATAATGTAACAAGGTAAGAGTTACATAAAAATATGCGTAATTGCGTAAAAGAGAAATTTTACGCAATTAGAAGAGCGATTAAGAAATAATTGATAAAGGAACAATATTATGACGAACAAATACGATGACGCTCCGAAGCTGTTAAAGGACTATCTTGTATATCTGCAGCTTGTAAAAAATCGTTCAGAATTGACGGTACTTAATTATTACACTGATATTCGGTCATTTCTGAGATTCTATAAAATCAAACAAGGCAGAGCCTCTGACGACCCTGCAGAATTTCAGAACATCAAAATCAGCGATATAACCGAATCAGATATAAAATCGGTAGACCTGATGTTGGCTCAGGACTTCCTGATATACACAAAGAATGAAAAAGATAATCACCCACAGGCACGTTACCGTAAAGGCGTTGCATTACGGCAGTTCTTCAAGTACCTTACTAATAATAAGGGAATATTTGAAGTAAGCCCGCTGGCAAATCTTGAATTACCATCACCAAAACCAGCACTGCCAAAGTACCTTACACTCGACGAATCCATCGAAATGCTCCAGAACATAAACACGCCCGACCAGAAACGCGATTATTGCATAATAACGTTTTTTCTGAATTGCGGCATACGTTTGAGCGAGTTAGTTGGAATAAATATGTCGGATATCCGTTGCTCAAGAGATAGTTCCGGTCATGAATCCTGGACGCTTAAAGTGCTCGGTAAAGGCAGTAAGGAACGCATAGTATATCTGAACGACGCATGCATACAGGCATATCTCGATTACCTCTCCCCTGCTGAAACCGACAATAAAACACGCGCCGAAGCCGGCTGCCGTGATATGACTGCTAAAACAGACGCGCTCTTTCTGAGTCGCAGGAATACGCGTATATCCAATCGGCGCGTCCAGCAGATAGTCGAGGAATGCCTGAAAGCCAGCGGGCTTGATAACCGTGGTCTGTCAGTACACAAACTCAGGCACACAGCCGCAACACTGATGTATCAGAATGGCGTGGACGTCAGGGTGCTTAAAGAAGTCCTGGGGCATGAAAACCTGAACACAACCCAGATCTACACTCATATTTCAAATGATCAGATGCAATCAGCGATGAGCAAAAATCCTCTCGCGGAACTGAAAAACAAAAAGTAAAAGGATCTTCTCGTTTAATGAAAAGACCCTTACATACAAAAGGACCGCGCCTGATAGCGCAGTCCGATTTTTTATTCACCACAAAGTTCCTTATAAAGACCAATATAAAGCTTAGCCGACTGAGCCCAGCTGAAATCTGCCTTCATTGCACGTGTCACAAGTCTGCCCCATGCCATTCTGTTATCATAAGCAGCCTTTGCACGCTGTACTGCACCAAGCATATCATGCGCATTATAGCTCTGGAATGTAAATCCAATACCATTATCGCCATAATCAATGATACTGTCTTTCAAACCCCCGGTAGCTCTTACTATCGGAATAGTACCATAACGTGCCGCGATCATCTGCGCCAGACCGCACGGTTCGCTCTTTGAAGGCATAAGGAACATATCAGAACCTGCATAAAGACGCTTTGCAAGACCTGTGTTAAATCCTCTGTAGAAGCCGACCTTATCCGGATAACGCCAATGCATGTTCTGGAAGAATTCCTCATACTGGCTTTCACCAGAACCGAGAATTACGACCTGCATATCTGTAGCGATGATCTCATCGAAAACTGCACGTACAAGGTCAAAGCCCTTGTGATCAGCAAATCTGGAGATCATGGTCAGCAGCGGTATCTTATATTCAGGCATGCCGAATTCCTGGAAAATAGCGCTCTTGCACGCGGCTTTACCCTTATGATCCTTAGCGCTGAAATTAGCGGCAATGGCAGTATCGGTTTCAGGATTATACATATCCGTGTCGATACCGTTCAGGAAGCCGCATGTCTTGTACTGCTTGCTCACAAGAATTCTGTCAAGACCATGAGAGAACCACGGGTCGAGTATTTCCTTGGCATAAGTAGGAGATACGGTTGTAACCTTGTCGGCAACCTCGATAGCGCCCTTCATGAAATTAATATCGCCATCATATTCGATAATATTTACCTTGTGCGGAGGAATGCCTACGATATCCTTAACCAGGTCAAGACCATACTGTCCCTGATACCCAATATTGTGGATAGTGAACACATGCTTGATATTATCATAGCAGCCGCCTGCATTGCGATAGAACAGGTCATAATAAACCGGGATCAGCGCGCACTGCCAGTCGTTGGAATTGATGACCTGCGGCCTGAACTGAATATATTTCAGCATTTCGAGGACTGCACGGCTGAAGAAAACATATCTTTCTGCGTCGTCATAATAGCCGTAAAGTCCGTTATCGCGCTTGAAATAGAACTCATTATCGATGAAGAAATAAGTAACGCCATCGACCTGCTGCGAAAACAGACCGCAATACTGGCTTCTCCAGCCTACAGGGACTGTAAAATTGGTTATGTAATTCATCTTTTCCTTCTGCTCAGGCTTGAATGAATTCACATAATACGGCATAACAACGCATGCTTCCTGACCAGCGGCGCAAAGAGCCTTGGGGAGGGAGCCTGCAACATCTGCGAGACCGCCAGATGCGGCAAAGGGACGAGCTTCACTTGCAGCGTAAAGAATTCTCATTATGATATGTCCTCCGATTTGATGCTGAACACTGCCGAACGACACAGAGCCTGCCCACGTTTCTGCAAACGCAGCCTAACGGAGCACTTCGATGCCGGCGCACAGATATCGCCTATATATAATATAACATAGTTGTCTGAAAAATTCAAGTAGGTTTTCTAATTTTTCAGCTTTTTTATGTAAAAAAACTGACCAGCCGAAACCAGTCAGTTTTTGTATTACTTCGCATTATAAAGCTTGTCATAATTAACAAGTTCATTTAGCAGCTGCGGTACCTTTTCTTCCATCTGGTCGTCCGGGAACTGGCATGTCCCGACAGCCATATGACCGCCTCCACCGTATTTCAGCATAAGCGAACCAACATTGACATGGCTGGTGCGGTTGAGTATGGAATAACCAACCGCGCAGGAACAGCCCTTGCCGCCCTTGCCGTTTACGATCCAGCAGGAAATGTTCTGCTCAGGATAAAGGCTGTATATCAGGAAGCGATTACCTGTGTATATCGTATCGACGCCGCGCAGGTCGGTGATTATCACATCGCCCTCAGTGCGTGTGTACTTATGTACCATTTCCTTGAACTTTTCTGTCTGCTCGTTGTAGAGCTTTATACGCTCCTGAATGTCGGGCATTGCAAGGATCTCGTCAGTTGTCATGTATGCGCAGCACTTGAGAAGCTTTTCCATCAACTGGTAGTTGCTTATGGTGAAGTTCCTGAATCTGCCCAGACCAGTTCTTGGGTCCATAAGGAAGCCTATAAGTATCCAACCCTGCGGATTTAGTATCTCCTCGCGGGTAAGATTACCGCTGTCCACCTTATCAACCGCTTCCATAAGATCATCAAAATTCGGGAAGCGTTCCTTACCACCGTAGTACTCATAGATTATACGCGCACAGCTTGGTGTTATACGGCTCTCACCCTTATATTTGCCCTTATACTTCCTGCGCTCTTCCTCGCTGGAATGGTGGTCGAACCACAGTCCGCAGCCCTCAACGAACGGAACATTTGCCAGTACATCGTTTTCTGTTACGGGAATAAGTCCGTCCTGTAGATCCTTCGGGTGAGCAAAAGTCCAGGAATCAGGCTCGACAACTCCGGCGCACAGAAGCAGCGCACCGCAGGCAAGTCCGTCAAAATCTGAACGTGTTATCAATCTCATGATGATGTCCTCGCTATTTCAAAAAAATTATGCAAAGTGAATGCAGCTTATCTGCATATATTATTATAGCAAATAATTACGCAAAAATCAACATGATTTTTCAATTTTTCAGGATTATTTTATGAAAATTGCAAAATCTGGTCAGACTGCTTTTTGAATAATCCGCAGCACCTTGATATTACCAGGGAAATGGAAAGGCTCGATCTCATCGACAAGCTTTATCAGCTGAGCGTAAATCTCGCTGTATTCATCGGGCGACGGCTCGTGCGAGCCAAATTCAATCGCTTCCAGTAATCCTGAGATGCTTTCAAGCGAAGTACCGAATTTAAGGTCGGCACGCCGCCAGAATGCTGCAGGAAGTTCACCGCGCCTTGGGATTATATTGTTTTCCTCCAGCAGCGCCAGGATAAGGCTGAACATTGCCTTTGAATTATCGCCGGCAGGTCTGCTGAGTTTATTCAGGGCTTCACGCGCATTGTTTTTCAGCTTGTGGAGCCTTATCAGTAGCGCCGTCAGCACTGCTGCGACAGCTATCACAACAATCGATGCCGGGAGATATGGCAGGATAGCATCAATAACGTTTATCCCAGGAGCCTCATCGGATGTGTTCGCTTCTGATGTCTGAAATGCGTTTGTTGTGTTATGTTCCTCAGTCGGTACGTCAACGCTTTCAGGGGCAGCATTCGAAACCGGTTCGACGATCTCTTCCGAGGGCGCGTTTACGGTCGCTTCGTGAGAAGCGTTTTCAATGGTGGCAGCGGCTTCCGAAGCGCCATTCTGGTCCGGATAAGCAGCCGAACTTGTCGGGTCGAAAGTCACCCAGCCGTACTCGCCCACATAAACCTCCACCCATGCGTGCAGGTTCTTTTCACGCAGAAGTACTGAGTTGCTGCCCTCGGGGGCCTGCACGTAAAATCCAGTACAGTACCGCGCGGGAACGCCCAGTTCACGGAGTATCAGCGTCATAGCGCTTGCATAAAGCGAGCAGTGACCGCGCCTGGTATCATTCAGGAACTGCATTACAGGATTGCTGCTGTTGTTTGCGCCGTCAAGGGAATATGTGTATGCCAAACGCAGATAGTCAGAAACATAGGTCGCAAGTTCGTAACGATAACGCGCCGTTTCGCTTGTGCTGTCACCGTAATGATCCTTAAATTGCCGTACTTCTGCCAATTCCCTTGAAATATAAGCGTCAATATCGCTGCGATAGGGCTCGGGAATTCCAACGTAGGTGCGTTCCACATATTCTTCATATTCGCTGAGGATATCCTGCTGCTGCATTTCCGTTACAACAGAACTGTAGATATCGTTCAAAGTGCAGCCAGCAAGGTCAAACTGCTCGGTCATTGAAGCAAAGCCTTCGCTGTCGCCGTGCATTTCATTGCTGGTGTACGAGGGAATCAGAGCGGTGCACTGAACGGAATTTATGTGGCTGCCAGCCTGTTCGCTCACCCTTACGGCATAGTCGGAATAAACATCGAAAAGTTCGTTGTTATAGAACGAGTAATCCGCTGTATAAGCAGGCAGGAAAACAACGTCTGTGTCGCACAGATATTCAATAGTTACTGCGGAACTTGTTATTATCGGAAGTCCGTCAGCCGAAGCCGCAATATGTTCACCAGAAGCGTCGAGAAGAGCGCTGATAACGCGGTTTTCACAAGGGCGATAGTTTTCTTTAAGGTCGGAATTCCTCCAGAGTTCAGGCTCGCTCCCAACTGCGGTGGTCCAGGATCTTCCTGTAAATTCTATGCCGATATCTCCCCTCAGGTAGAATGGACGCGAGCCGTCATAGGTCACGTGGAGCATCTCGCGCTCTCCCCTGCCGGGGGAAATGATGTTCAGGAGGTTTTCCTGTTCGCTGCCACTGTGGGTGAAGTATTCGGAAGCGGTTCCGTTGTCAAACGGAGACTGCACGTCTGTTACTTCCCCACCCAGATTGGAAACGAATTCATACACGCTTGTGTAATTTATGCTCCCACCAACAGGGATTATCGTCGCGCCGACCATAATGCATACCGCTACCAGGGCAGCGCAGTACATTCCGGAACTGAAATACTTCAGATAATAGTTGCAGCGCATTTCAGTGCGTTTAGTCAGCGGCGCTGTGGAAATATGCTTCAGGAATGAGCGCTCTTCACGGCGCATTCTCCTGCGGTAATCCGAAGAACTGCTGTGCTTTACCGCAAGCCCACCTGAATAGTTCTTCCTGATGGCAAATGCAGCGGCCAGAGAAGCCAGCGCCGGCACGAGCCACAAAGAAAATTCAAGGTTTTCCGAAATAAGCACCGGCACGCACAGTCCCACAAACAACAGCCCGGGAACGGCAAGGCGCAGCTTCCCCGAAAAACACAGAGAAACGATAAAACTGTAAAAAACACACAGCAGAACCGTCCCGAGGACAACTCCCTGCACGAATTGATCGTTAAGGGCGTTAAGCGGCTCGTCCTGGTGAAAGAGATAGCTGCGCGGATACAGGAAACGTCCTTCTACCAGCAGCATACATGCGTCAGCAAAATAACTCAGTCGTTCTTTCAGAATGCCGAAATTCAGCCAGACTGCCAGCCCAGAGACCACTGCGGCGTCGAGTATAAGCCAGCGGCTTCTCACAAACACAAGTATTGTCGAGAACACCACGCAGGAAATCCCGCATATCACTCCCATAGCAGGCAGGCTGACCGGAAAGTCATACTGCCCGAGAATGTACATCATAGAGCTGACGCAGAACAAAACCGCCAGTATTATCCTTTTTATTACAAGCAGAGGGGTGTGCGGTTTTGAGCAGTAATACCTGTCATAAACCAGCACACCGTCTGATAAATAATCTTTTGTCATTAAATATCCTTTGCAGAAAATATCATGCAAATATTTTCAGTCCATGCTTTTTAAGCGAGTCATTCGCATATGCGTAGTGCATATTTTCCCATTGCTGATATCCGCTGAATTCCTCAAGCTGTGCACCTCCGCATATGGTGGAAGCCGCGGTCATCTGGCTGCACACAGAGCCGTTCCAGATGTAATTCACGCCGTGATACTGCTTTCTTAACCGCGCAATATCTTCCTGCCGGACATTTTTCGGGCATATCACTCTGGTGATGAACAGCTTGTCGCTGACAGGCGCAGTTACGCCGCAGCCGGTGACGCATGTCTCCATCGCGGACTCTATGCCGTTTTCGACGCCGAAATACGCGCACATTTCTCCAAGCGGCATAGAAAGCTGCTCTTCGAAGCACTGGCGAAGTATCTTGACGACCGCTTTTGCAAACGCCGTTTCATCATCGTCTGGCAGGGAAAGTATCCCGGACTCGCTGAAATACTTCTCAAGCTTATCCTTTGGAACGCTGTCAGCCATTGCGTCAAGTTTTGCGCGGATATCGTCGTTGTCAAGGGAAAACGCCTCGGATACGCAGCTGCTTCCGGAGTAGTCCTCCTTTATGCTGTCTATAACGCCACCGCGGTTCATTGACATCTGCTCAAACGGAGCCACCGCTTTCTGCAGCGTGGTGTTGTAATATTCAGTGAGCTTGTCGTTCAGAAGCTGATAGAAAGCTATCATGGGTTCGCTGCATTCCACAACAACGCTCGATTCTGCAAAGCCTTTCAGTTCAAAAAGGTACTGCTCCACCGCTTTATTCACGAAAAGCGCAGAATGAACCTTTCGGTATGCTGCACGTTCAAGATCTCTTGTGCGCGCAGTCTGTTCAGTCATGTCCTCGGTTTCGGATTTCACCTTTGCAATGTTTATGCGTATCTCTGCGAAACACTTCCGCAAAATCTCCTGAGCATAAAAGGGACCCCTTGCGAAATCAGTTTTGGCATTTTCGCAGTCTGTTATAATGCTGTCTGCTATTTCCTGCGCGCATACGGGACCGCCATTAACAACGGCGTCTTTCATTGAACTCAGCCACTTCTGCACAGCCGACAGCGGATTGTCGCTGCTGTTTCTCACTGATTTTGCAGAAAAAGCCGGCTCTGAACGCTCGTCAAATTCAATAGACGGCAATGAGCCGCTCTTTGAAGCGACAAGTTCCCTTGACGGAGACACCATACTTGAATATCGTTTCAGCAGAACTTCGCCGACGTTGTTTCCGTTTAAAGTGTGGTTCAGCCTTGTGAACAGTTTGATGCTCAGATAGGACATCATTTTCCCGACCGGGGCTTCCACAACTCTGGAATTGCAGGCAAGGTACCGGAAATCATGCGAAGCGTCCGCTTTAAGCATGTTATAGGAAAGAATGCGCTCTGCGTCGTCGTCCTTGCTAAAAATTATCTCCATACGGTTGAGTATCTTTTCTGAAGCATCGCTCATTGTAAGGTTGTAGTTTTCAGCCGCTGGCATCAGGAAACATGCATTGAATGGCGGCTTATCGGAATCAACGGTGAACGTTTTGGAATACTGCTGGGAAAAATACTTCTTTCCAAGCTGGAACTTATCAAGTTCGTTTTTTGCTATTATCGTATTGGCAGAATAAAACCCGAGGTCGCGGTTGTCCTCTTCGATGAGCGCGGCAGTGTCCGCAGCGAACAGGTATGCGTTAACACGAACTGCGCCAGGGTAAACAGCGAATATTCTGTTAAGGATATAGGCAAGGTCAATGAACATTCCACCGAACATCGGGTCGCCCAGATTACCCGTCAGTATTATGTCCAGCGGCTTGTCTGCGCTGCCGAAATCATTCATCACGCTGCCTGCCATCTTTACTATCTGCTTGATATAGTGGAACAGAGCCACGCGCCCGCACTGCCTTTTGGTAAGTCCATAGGTAGGCGTTGCAGGTGAATAGTTCTTAAGTCCCTGGTCAAACCATGAAAGAGCGCAGTCCGGCAACTTTGCAGGATTATTGAGATACTTGTATATTGCATCCTCCGGAACTATTTGAAGCACATCGCCATCAGACGGCACAGTCCCCTCGTAGGACGCGTCGTTCAGCTGATTTTCAATGCCAATGCACAGAAACCGCACTTTTTTAGGGTCCAGGCCGAAACGGCGGCTGGTATTATGCATACATCTGAGCACACAGTCAATGCCGTTTTTCCCGATGCCTATCACAAATAGCCGGTTCATTCCATAGGAGCTCTTCTGCCCCTCATAAAGTTTCTGGATCCTTTCTGGTCTTAGCCATGCGATCTTCTGTTCAATCTCCACGAAAAAGCACCCCTTACTTTGCGTAAAAATCAATATACAGATCCTGTCGTCTGTCGTTCTTCAGCGGAAATTCAGCGCGGATACCGCTGCATTTTTCCTTGTCTATATCTGCGTAGATAAGTCCCTCGGCATAAGGCATGATCCTGCACAGCACTTCGCCGTCGGGCGAATACACCTTGCTGTCGCCGGAATAAGTCAGCCCGTTTCCTGAACCGCATCTGTTGCACCCGGCGATATAGCACTGGTTCTCTATAGCGCGTGCTTTGAGCAGGGCGTTCCAGTGAACGGAACGAGATTCCGGCCAGTTTGCAGACACTAATATCAGCTGGCACTTACCGGAAAGCGCCTGATAAATTTCCGGGAACCTCAGGTCGTAGCAGATCGTCAGTCCCACTGTGACCCCGCAGATATCCGTTATGCAAAGGCTGTTTCCACCGGAATACACGGAGCATTCCCCACCATAGGAAAACGGGTGTATTTTATCGTATTCTGCCGTTATTTCACCATGGTCGGCAATGGACATTCGATTTGTTATGACGCCGTCGTGGGCGCACGCATATCCGAACGCTGCCGCGACGCCAAAATCCTCGGTGCATTGCTTAAAAAACTGCACCGTTTCTCCATTATACGCTTCTGAAAGTCCAGAGTTCATGGTAAACCCGGTTAGCGAAAGCTCCGGGAACACGACAAGATCCGCTGACTGCCGCGCAGCCTCGTTCATGATATCACGGCATTTATGCATATTCGCGGACTTATCCTCCCATACGATGTCAGTCTGGGCAAGACAAAGCTTCAATATACACACCTCCATGAAACGCACGAACCCGGCTCACAGACCAAAATCCGAAAGCTTAAATCTACTTATGTTATTATTATACAATAATAAATCTGTATTGTCAACACAGAATGTAACATTTACATAAATTCTTATAAGTTGCACAAAGTAAAAGCATGATTTATGACTTCATGTCATTCGGTTCCGACCGCTTCTTTATGATATTTGACGCGATAACAATAACCGCAGAAACAGCCATCATCGCCAACGCAAACAGGACGGCAGCATTTTCAGTCAGTTTGCCGTTCCTTATGACGGCAAACGATTCTTCGTCTTCATCAGGAAGAAGCATGAGCGTGTAGCACAGCGCCATTGAAAGCAAACTGATTGCATTGATAATCACCTGGCTCCCGGAAACGCCAAACAGGCACCCCTTGCGCGCAGCCATTATCACCCAGATAAGATACGCCGCTCCGG
>ENA-OPFT01000805-OPFT01000805.1-human-gut-metagenome-genome-assembly--contig:-NODE-805-length-17896-cov-3.723334_pt1 | contig 17896 bp, 10 predicted proteins | sample MGYA00241714_ERZ501560 | MGnify/ENA primary metagenome ERZ501560 (study PRJEB25962, sample SAMEA2042392) | human gut metagenome | biome: human gut; feature: human-associated habitat; material: faeces...
ATGATGAATATTGTAATAATAGTATTTCATTTGTAAACTTTAAAATATTACATTTTTAATTTGCTTTTGTGATGTCGTTTTTTTACTTTTGTAATCCAATAAATAGCATGTACAATTGTAATAACACATAAACCATGAGTATAAAAGACAGGTTCAAAATGGTTATGGACCGGGAGAAACTGACAGCAGGAGCTTTTGCCGAGAGTATCGGCGTGGCCCAAGCCACCATTTCTCACATCTTGGGTCCGCGTAACAAATATCCAAGTACGGAAGTCATTCTCCGATTGCATCAACGATACAACGACATAAACTTGGAGTGGCTGCTTACCGGAAAAGGTAATATGAGTAATAATCCGGATTCACCCGAAAACGATGGATTCGACTATCCTTTATTCGCCGAGAATCCGGAAAATCTGTCCAACGGGCCGGAAGAATCTAAAAATCGCAAGGAAATTGCATTAGAGACAGCCCTAAAATCGCCTAAAGAGATTGTAAAACAAGAGATTATCTACAAAGAAAGACCTCCCAGAAAAATCACAGAAATAAGAATTTTCTTTGATGACAATACCTACGAGACTTTCAAACCGGAAAATTAAGGAATGAGAATGGAAATAGACTAACGCCCCGGCATAAAAAAGAAACGGGTTCATTTTATTCTGCACTCGGTTTACACTATCTTTGCACCCGAAAGAAAAACATCCCTCTTTATAGATATGAAAAAGTATATTTTAGATCTGACAGTGACAGAGAACCTCCGCTTGCATGCCAACTACGTGTTGTTGAAGCTGACTTCTCCATCCCCACTTCCGGAAATGCTTCCGGGACAATTTGCAGAGATTCGCGTGGACGGCTCGCCTACCACTTTTTTGCGCCGCCCCATCTCCATCAATTATGTAGATAGACAACGGAACGAGGTCTGGTTCTTAATCCAACTTGTAGGCGACGGAACCAAGCGATTAGGAGAAGCAAAAGCAGGCGATATAATCAATGTAGTGCTTCCGTTGGGAAACTGCTTAACAATGCCTGAAAAGCCCTCAGACAAGCTCTTATTGGTAGGTGGAGGTGTAGGTACAGCTCCTATGTTATATTTAGGCGAACAGCTCGCCAAGAAAGGTTGCAAGCCAACATTCCTGCTGGGTGCCAGAAGTGACAAAGATTTGCTTCAATTGGAACAATTTGCCGCCTATGGCGAGGTGTATACCACCACCGAAGATGGCAGCCACGGAGAGAAGGGATACGTAACACAACACTCCATATTAAATAAGGTGTGCTTTGAGCAGATATATACTTGCGGCCCCAAACCGATGATGATGGCAGTAGCAAAGTATGCCAAAAGTAAAGGCATCAGTTGCGAAGTATCTTTGGAAAATATGATGGCGTGTGGCATAGGCGCTTGTCTATGCTGTGTAGAAAATACCACGGAAGGTCATTTGTGCGTATGTAAAGAAGGTCCGGTTTTTAATATAAACAAACTATTATGGCAGATTTAAGTGTAAATATTGGAGAATTACAAATGAAGAATCCGGTAATGACGGCTTCCGGTACATTTGGGTATGGTGAAGAGTTTGCCGATTTCATTGATATTACGCGAATAGGTGGTATAATTGTAAAGGGCACGACTCTTCACAAACGTGAAGGTAACCCATATCCGCGTATGGCAGAAACTCCATCAGGTATGCTAAACGCTGTGGGACTGCAAAATAAGGGAGTAAATTACTTTGTTGAACAGATATATCCGCGTATTAAGGACATCGAAACCAATATGATTGTAAATGTTTCGGGTTCTGCTATAGAAGATTATGTAAAAACAGCGGAAGCCATTAACGAACTTGACAAAATTCCTGCCATTGAATTGAACATCTCTTGCCCTAATGTGAAACAAGGTGGAATGGCTTTTGGCGTCACCGCAAAAGGAGCCGAAGAAGTGGTAAAAGCTGTGCGTGCAGCTTACAAAAAGACACTTATCGTAAAGCTGTCTCCCAACGTGACAAGCATCGCTGAAATAGCCCGTGCGGTAGAAAATGGCGGTGCAGACAGCGTTTCATTAATTAATACACTGCTTGGAATGGCTATAGACGCGGAACGCAGGCGTCCTATACTCTCTACCATAACAGGTGGTATGTCCGGCGCAGCAGTAAAACCAATCGCACTCCGCATGGTGTGGCAAGTTGCTCAGGCGGTAAAAATACCTGTCATAGGTTTAGGAGGTATCATGAACTGGAAAGACGCAGTGGAATTTATGCTTGCCGGAGCTTCAGCCATCCAAATCGGTACGGCAAATTTCATCGATCCGACAGTTACAATTAAAGTAGCGGAAGGTATAAACGACTACCTCGATAGACACGGATATAAGTCCGTGAAAGAAATTATTGGTGCGCTTGAGGTATAACTAATAACAAGTGAATATCATTCGCATCTGTTTTACATAAAAAAGGACATTCATTGCGAATGTCCTTTTTCTATTTTTATACAACTGATTTATTCCTCTCCCAGCAAATCCGGGCGGAGTCTGCGCGTCCGTTCCAAAGACTGTTGCAACTCCCATTCCTTAATCTTAGCCTCATGCCCGGATAATAAAATTTCCGGAACTTTCCAACCATTGTAATCGGCAGGTCTTGTATAGACCGGAGCAGCCAAAAGATTATCCTGGAACGAGTCGGACAAAGCTGACTGTTCATCGGAAATAACACCGGGGATAATACGAACAATAGCATCCGCCATCACTGCTGCCGCCAGTTCTCCACCGGTCAGCACATAGTCCCCAATACTGATTTCTTTAGTGATCAGATGCTCGCGAATGCGATAATCGATACCTTTAAAATGCCCGCAAAGAATAATAAGGTTCTGGGCAAGTGAAAGTGTATTGGCCATTGGCTGATTGAACTGCTCACCATCAGGAGTCGTAAAAATGACCTCATCATACTCCCGTTCTGCCTTTAAGGCGTTGATACAGCGCTCTATAGGCTCTATTTTCATCACCATTCCGGCAAAACCGCCAAAAGGATAATCATCCACCCGTCGATATTTATCTTCAGTATAATCACGTAAATTATGAATATGTATTTCTGCAAGCCCTTTATTCTGAGCACGTTTCATAATGGAGCAATTGAAAAAGCCTTCAATCATCTCCGGTAGAACTGTTATTATATCAATGCGCATATTAATTTTAATTTTCTGCAAAAGTACAAATATTAGAGGAGAAACCTGTATTTTTGCGTTCAAACAATCTGAAATAGCTATGACTGCAAAAGAAAAGATAGATCAGCTCCGTGCCGAATTGCATCGGCACAACTACAATTATTACGTGTTGAATGCTCCCGAAATCTCTGACAAAGAGTTCGACGACATGATGCGGGAATTGCAGGAGATGGAGCGAGAACATCCTGAATATCAGGATGAAAATTCGCCAACCATGCGCGTAGGAAGCGATTTGAATAAGAATTTCACGCAAGTGACACACAAATATCCAATGCTTTCGTTGGGTAATACCTATTCCGAAGGTGAGGTATCCGACTTTTATGATCGCACTCAAAAAGCCCTGAACGAAGATTTTGAAATTTGTGCCGAGCTTAAATATGACGGTACTTCCATCTCACTGACATACGAAAACGGTAAATTAATACGTGCTGTAACCCGTGGTGACGGTGAAAAAGGCGATGATGTAACAGATAATGTGAAGACAATCCGTACTATCCCCCTTGTTTTGCATGGTGATTATCCCCAATTATTTGAAATCAGAGGGGAAATACTAATGCCGTGGGAAGTTTTTGAGGAACTAAACCGCGAAAAAGAAGCACGCGAAGAACCTCTTTTCGCTAATCCGCGTAATGCTGCATCAGGCACTTTGAAATTACAAAACTCTGCTATAGTTGCTTCCCGCAAACTGGATGCCTACCTTTATTATTTATTAGGCGAAGAACTTCCATGCGACGGACATTATGAAAACCTGCAGAAAGCCGCACAATGGGGATTCAAAATCTCCGACCATATGAAGAAGTGTCACAGCCTGCAGGAAGTATTCGATTACATCCATTATTGGGATACGGAACGGAAGAATTTACCTGTAGCCACGGATGGCATTGTTTTGAAAGTTAATAGTCTGAAACAGCAGAAAAACCTCGGTTTCACCGCAAAATCTCCTCGTTGGGCCATCGCATACAAGTTCCAGGCAGAGCGTGCATTGACCCGCTTAAACAAGGTGACTTACCAGGTGGGAAGAACCGGAGCAGTAACCCCTGTTGCCAACCTGGATCCGGTACAATTATCGGGTACTATCGTAAAACGTGCCTCTCTGCATAATGCAGATATCATTGAAGGGCTTGACTTGCATGTCGGCGATATGGTTTATGTAGAAAAAGGCGGTGAAATTATACCCAAAATTACCGGAGTAGATAAAGATGCCCGGAGTATGATGGCAGGTGAAAAAGTGAAGTTCATCACTCATTGCCCTGAATGTGGCAGCAAATTAATCCGTTACGAGGGAGAAGCTGCGCATTATTGCCCCAACGAAACGGCTTGTCCGCCTCAGATAAAAGGAAAGATCGAGCATTTCATCAGCCGGAAGGCTATGAACATTGACGGATTAGGCCCGGAAACTGTGGATATGTTCTACCGGTTAGGGCTCATTAAGGATACGGCAGATCTGTATAAGCTGACTGTGGACGATATCAAGCATCTAGACCGTATGGGAGATAAGTCGGCGGAAAATATCGTCAAGGGTATTGCCCAAAGTAGGGAAGTGCCTTTTGAGCGAGCGTTGTTCGCCCTCGGTATCCGCTTTGTCGGTGAAACTGTAGCAAAGAAAATAGCTAAGTCCTTCACTGACATAGAAGAACTGGAAAATGCAGATCTTGAAAGATTGATAAATATCGATGAAATCGGTGAGAAAATAGCGCAAAGTATCATTTCCTACTTCGCTAATCCTCTGAATAGAGAATTAATAGAGCGACTGAAAATTGCCGGATTACAGTTTAGCCGAAAGGAAGAAGACCTGAGCGGCTATACCGATAAACTTGTCGGACAGTCTATTGTAATCAGCGGCGTGTTTACCCATCACTCCAGAGACGAATATAAAGATTTAATAGAGAAGAATGGAGGAAAAAATGTAGGTAGCATTTCTGCCAAGACCAGTTTTATCCTAGCAGGAGAAAATATGGGACCCGCTAAATTAGAAAAAGCGCAAAAGCTGGGTGTACAGATAATGAGCGAAGATGAGTTTTTAGGGCTCATTTCGTAACATTTTTCCAGTGAAATCTTTTTTATAGCTTATATTTGCTGTAGAAATCGAAAATATTCGTACTTTTGCGAGTCATTTAATTAGAGATTACTTAAATTTCACTCATGATACAGACTAAATTGAAAGGAATGGGGGTAGCGCTGATTACTCCTTTTAAAGAGGATGAAAGCGTTGATTACGATGCATTGATACGTTTGGTGGACTATCAACTTCAAAACAATACTGATTTTTTGTGTGTGCTGGGCACCACAGCAGAAACTCCGACACTGACGGAAGAAGAAAAAAAGAAAATCAAGAAAATGGTCATCGAACGCGTAAATGGTCGGATACCTATCCTGCTCGGTGTTGGTGGAAATAATACGCGTGCCATTGTGGACACGCTTCAAAACGACGATTTTACCGGAGTAGATGCCATTCTGTCTGTTGTTCCCTATTATAATAAACCTTCTCAGGAAGGTATTTATCAACATTATAAAGCAATTGCAGAGGCTACAGAGCTTCCAATTGTACTCTATAATGTTCCCGGCCGTACCGGTGTAAATATGAAAGCAGAAACCACGCTGCGCATTGCCCGTGACTTCAAAAATGTTATTGCTATCAAAGAAGCTTCCGGTGACATCACTCAAATGGATGATATCATCAAGAATAAACCAGCTAATTTTGACGTTATTTCGGGAGATGATGGTATTACCTTCCCTTTGATTACCTTGGGAGCTGTTGGCATCATATCGGTCATCGGAAATGCATTCCCACGCGAATTTAGCCGCATGGTAAGACTGGCATTGCGAGGAGATTACGCAAATGCATTGACTATCCACCATAAATTTGCCGAGTTATTCAAGCTTCTTTTTGTGGATGGCAATCCGGCAGGCGTAAAAGCAATGTTGAACGTTATGGGAATGATTGAGAATAAACTTCGCCTCCCGCTTGTGCCTACCAGGATTACTACTTTTGAAGCCATGCGGAAGATTTTGGATGAGTTAAATATTAAGTGCTAAAAAAAAAGATACTTCTTTGTAAAACATCCCCTGAGATAGATTATTTCATCTCAGGGGATGTTTTCTTTCGCCTTACAAGCTGATTTTTACTGTCTCATGAGACGGATGTATTCATCTCAGGAAAGAAATTAATACTTATATCTGCACAAGCACACAGTTATATCTGTATCAACTCACACACATATTTGCATGAGTCTACACAGGTATAACTGTTACCCTACGTTTTTCGTGATCGCGACAGGATTCAAACCTGTAACCGGCTGATCCGTAGTCAGCTACTCTATTCAGTTGAGCTACGCGGCCTTTTTGTTTAACGGGTGCAAAGATACGGACTTTTTCTGAAACTGCAAGCATTTTACAAACTTTTTTTGAAGAAAATTATTCGATGAAACGGTAATTAAACAGTTGCCAGCCGATACTCAGCCCCACATTCCACTCCCTTCTCGGTGAGCTATAATGATTTACATAAGCAGAGATCGCTCCAAAAGGTAATTGGCAAATAACAGAAACTTCTCCCATATATTCTACCTTTGAGAAAGCTTTTCCATAAAATGCTTTGTTTTGCGTATTCTTCTCAATAGGAAAAATAGGCATAAATCCATAAAATTCTCCTCTCAGATGAAACATATCATTGAAAATAAACATAGGCTTGATACCGGCAGCCAGAAACTGATTGGCGCGGAAAGCCTCATTATACATCAGCTTACTATGCGGAGTCGGCGAAAATTCTGCAGCCTGCATCATTGTCGCCGTAAAATTCTCCGAGAAGTTTCTCGATGAATACAGCGCTTCCGCCATCCATCCCAAAACAAATTTAGGCGCCATACTATGATATGCTTCTTTCATATAAGAAATCTGTAACCATGATTGCCGTTCCTGTGTAACAGGCTGTTCTGTCGGATTTCCAGGCTTATATCTTTCTTTTCCCGTAAAAATCTGAGCTATTAATTTCTCGTTATATCCTTTTGTAGCGTATTGACGAGAATTCAGTGTACTTCCATAAAAACTAATAGAACCGCCTATAAGCCTGTATAAGCTCCTGTCCGAACGGTCTTCTTCAAAGTTTATCACACTGGATTGAAAATAGTTATCTTGCAATTTCCCAATACCAAAGCCAAATTCAGCCCGTTTATTCGCTAAGAACGGTAAAGCGATAATCAACTTCAGAAATCGTTCATCCTTTGAATTAAAGGAAGGTTTATCGTTTTTAGAGAACAGTTTCTCCTTCTTGTAATAATCAAAAGTACTGATAGACGCAATAAGCCGATATGAAGTAGGAATATGAGTAGGCAAGTCTATACGCGCCATCAGTTGGGCATTATTATAAACTTTACCCAATTGGCCATCAAACGTAAACTCTTTAGCATAATAATTTAAGTTCTGATAGCCCAATCCCAGATATATCTGATTGGAACTCGTCGTAGACACACTACCCCCCAAGCGGACAGAGAAATTATCCTCCATCTTTACTTTCAGATGCAAATCGTACATATCGGTTTCCTCATTGAATACCGCCTTCGGAATGATTTCCGATATCATGTTATCCGCAAGTAAACGGAAATATCCACGCTTCAGATCTTCGTAAGTGAATGGTTCATCTTCTTCATCATGAAATTCCTTCTGAATATAAGCCTGTTGCTGGGGGTTAGCTCCATCAATATAAATTTTCTGGAAATAGAGCTGCGGCAGATTACTGCGATAAACCAAACGGCGTAAACGCACATTATCTGCATTCACCCTACGATGAATACGCCCCTTTATAGAATCCATCAGGCTAAGAGTGCGATTGTAACCTATATCATGGAGTTCCTGAAGACGGTCGAAATCAAGTAAGTTCACATCATCATACTTGAATGTCATGAGGATGCCGACAGAATCCGGAATAGAATAGTCCGTCTTCTGCATCACCATGTTCTCAATCTGACTCATAAGGTCATTTTCTTTAGGCTTGGATGGATTAGCAGCCACCACACTACCAATGATAATATCCGGATGAAAATCATCCCGCATTACATCTGTTGGAAAGTTATTGTAAATACCACCATCATAAGCCAGCACGCTATCTATCTCAATAGGCTTAAAAACAAACGGGAAACTCATAGAAGCACGGACAGCATCTCCCAGGTCACCTTTCCCTAACACTATTTGCCGTTTATTGTATACATCGGAAGCGATACAGCGGAAAGGAACAAACAGCCTATCAAAATCACCGTCACAAGCAGCCGTAGCACGGGCAAAAAGCTCCACAAACACCAGATTCATTTGGATGGGGTTAACCATACTGGTCGGTAATTGCGGTTTGACATTCAAGGAGTCCTTAAAATCAAAGCGGATATTAAAAAACTCCGGTGTGGGAATACTTTTCTTGAAATAATAGGCATATTTAGGTTCTACTTTTCCCGAATACCAGCGTTTAAAGTCTTCTGAACGCAACAAAACCTCCATATCATCGGGAGAGTATCCCATGGCATACAACGAACCGATAATGGCTCCCATGGATGTACCGGTAATATAATCGATAGGGATATTGTTTTCTTCCAAAGCCCGAATGATGCCGATATGCGTCATACCTTTCGCACCACCACCACTCAATACAAGTCCAACTTTTTGGGCATGCAACATGGGCAGCAACAAGAAACAAAACGATAAAAGCAAAAGAATTCTTTTCATACTTCAAAGTTCCGAGCTGAAAATATATTATTATCAAAGCTCAAATATATGCAATTGTTTCGAAATTGGACGTATCCAACGCTAAAAAACAAGCATTCCCACACAAAATATACGAAAAAAGGAGCATTACAACTCTTATAAAAGTTGCAATGCTCCCGGCATATAGATTGTGAATAAAGGGCGTATTTAGATTAGCTCGATGCTTCTCTTCACAAAATTATTCAAAGCTTCACCTTTCAGCATGCCATTTTGCAGCAATGCCAGGTCAATCAATTGGCGGACAATTTTATTTTTAGCAGCATATCCGGCAAAGACTTCGTCTTTCTTTGTTTTCAGTTCTTCCCACTTCTGATCCAATCCGTTCACTTCGTCTTTTTCAGCAGTAGAAATTTCTTCGTCTTTCTTACCTTTTTGTTTATCTTTCAGCTCATTACGACGTTTGTCTACGTCATTCATTTCTTGCTGAATAGGAGCTACAGCAGAGTCGCATTCTTTTTCTTCGTCTGCAAGAACTTCTTTCACCAGTTTGTGATCTGAATTCAGCACAAGGTTGAACATATCGGGCATTTCTCCATAGAAACTCATACCAGCCTGAATATTAGCCATTTCTTTCATACGGCGCATATATTCACTTTGGGTAATCATCACAGGAGAAGAGTTTTCACCCAAAGCCTGCGCAGTGATATTAAACTCAACCTTTTCCAGCTTAGGCAACTGGCTCTTGAACACAGCAGAAAGAGCTTCTTGTTTGCCTGCTTCCAGAGTTTCACCTTTCTTATCTTCTTTGATAATCAGATTATCGATAACATCACTATCTACACGGGTAAAGCGAGATTTCTCAAACTTTTGCTCCAACATGCTTACTACAGCAATATCCAGTTGGCCATCCATCAGCAATACATTATATCCCTTGTTCTTAGCAGCCTCGATATAGCTGAATTGCTCATCTTTATGATTAGCATACAAATAGATCAAATTGCCATCTTTATCAGTCTGATTATCTTTGATCAGCTTCTGATACTCTTCAAATGTATAGCATTTACCATCCGTATCGGTGAAAAGGGCAAAATCTTTTGCTCTGTCATAGAAGTCTTCCTGAGTAAGCATCCCGTAATTGATGAAAATCTTCAGGTCATTCCACTTTTCCTCGAACTGTTTGCGATCATTTTTGAAGATAGATTGCAAACGATCAGATACTTTCTTTGTGATATATGTCGAAATTTTCTTCACGTTAGAGTCGCTCTGTAAATAAGAGCGGGATACATTCAACGGAATATCCGGAGAATCGAGCACACCATGCAACAGTGTCAGAAAGTCAGGTACGATACCTTCTACTGAATCCGTAACGTATACCTGGTTACTATAAAGTTGTATCTTATTCTTATTCAATTCGATATTGCTCTTTACTTTCGGGAAATAGAGGATACCTGTCAGATGGAACGGATAATCTACATTCAGATGTATCCAGAACAGAGGTTCATCAGACATCGGATACAGGTCACGATAGAACTTCTTATAATCTTCATCCTTCAGTTCGCTGGGTTTCAATGTCCACAACGGATTGCTGTCATTGATGATGTTATCTTCGTCTGTTTCAACCTGTTTTCCATCTTTCCAGTCTTTCTTTTTGCCAAAAGCAATAGGTATGGGAAGGAAACTACAATATTTCTTCAACAGAGAAGAAATGCGGGCCTCTTCCAGGAATTCTTTACTTTCATCGTCAATGTAAAGTACTATATCTGTACCACGGTCAGCTTTATCAATGTTCTCAATGGTGAACTCCGGACTGCCATCGCAACTCCATTTCACTGCTTGAGCACCTTCTTTATGAGATTTCGTGATAATTTCCACTTTCTTAGCCACCATGAAAGCTGAATAAAAGCCTAAACCGAAGTGACCGATAATTGCATTAGCATCATTCTTATACTTCTCCAGGAAATCGTTGGCACCTGAAAAAGCAATTTGGTTGATATATTTATCGATTTCTTCGGCTGTCAAACCAATACCACGATCTGAAACAGTAATTGTATCTTTTCCTAAAGACACATGTACGGTCAAATCGCCAACTTCACCTTTAAACTCGCCAATAGAGGCTAAGGTTTTCAACTTCTGCGTAGCATCTACGGCATTAGAAACTAACTCGCGGAGAAAAATTTCATGATCGCTGTACAAGAACTTTTTGATAACGGGGAAAATGTTTTCGGTAGTTACCCCAATATTTCCTTTTTGCATACTACTTATGATTTATATTTTTAAGTTTATATATTTAATCGTTTGGCAAGTGTAATGCAAAAAAAATGCCAGCCCATAAGGACTGACATTTTGACTGTTTATCATCTTCTAAGAAGACTTCATTTTCAGGCTTTCTTGATGTCCAGTTCTCCTTTTTCTTCGTTCAAAGAGACAGAAATCGTATCACCCGTCTGCAATTCGGAAGAAATAATCAATTCCGAAAGTCCATCTTCTAGATAAGTCTGGATGGCACGCTTCAACGGGCGGGCACCAAACTGCACATCATATCCTTTAGATGCCATGAACGTCTTGGCTTTAGCATCAATAACAAGCTTATATCCAAGAGATTCCACGCGCTCATACAAGCCTTTCAACTCGATATCGATAATCTTTTCGATAGCATCCAGCGAAAGCTGGTCGAAAGTAATAATCTCGTCGACACGGTTCAGAAACTCAGGGGCAAACGACTTATTCAAAGCCTTTTGTATCACGCCGCGTGAATATTCTTTATCATCCGTACGATTCTGAGCGGCAAAACCTACACCACGACCGAAGTCTTTCAATTGACGTGTACCGATGTTGGAAGTCATGATAACCACTGTATTCTTAAAGTCTACAGTTCTGCCATAACTGTCAGTCAGACGACCTTCATCCATCAGTTGTAACAAGATGTTGAATACATCCGGATGGGCTTTCTCAATCTCGTCCAACAATACGATAGAGTAAGGTTTACGACGCACTTTCTCTGTCAACTGTCCGCCTTCTTCGTATCCTACGTATCCCGGAGGTGCACCAACAAGACGAGAAACGGTAAACTTCTCCATATATTCACTCATATCCACACGTATCAGCGCATCGGCAGAGCCAAACATATATTTCGCCAACTGTTTCGCCAAGTGAGTTTTACCTACACCCGTAGGCCCCAGGAACAAGAATGTTCCGATAGGACGGTTAGGATCTTTCAATCCTACACGACTACGCAGAATAGCTTTCGTCACCTTTTCAATAGCCGGGTCCTGAGCTATAACTTTAGCTTGCAGCTCTTCTTTCATACCCGCCAACTTGATACCTTCAGCCTGCGCCATACGCTGTACAGGCACACCGGACATCATAGAAACCACATTCGCAATTTCCTCTTCACCAACTATCTGGCGATCATCTTTTAAGCGAGCTTCCCATTCAGCCTTCATCTCTTCCAAACGAGCAGAAAACTCTTTCTCATGATCACGGAAGCTGGCAGCAAGTTCGAAATTCTGCGATTTCACTGCATCCGCCTTTTGTTGGCGGGCTTCTTCGATCAGCTTCTCCTGTTCTTCAATCTCTTTCGGAACAGTAATGTTTGTCAGATGGACGCGCGAACCGGCTTCGTCCAAAGCATCAATAGCCTTATCCGGGAAATTGCGATCAGTAATGTAGCGGTCTGTCAACTTGACACATGCTTCCAGCGCTTCATCCGTATAAGTCACATTATGATGGTCTTCGTACTTCTCTTTGATATTCTTCAATATCTGGAGCGTTTCCTCGGCAGTAGTCGGTTCAACAATCACTTTCTGAAAACGGCGTTCCAAAGCACCGTCCTTTTCTATATTCTTCCGGTACTCATCAAGGGTAGTGGCGCCTATACATTGTATTTCACCACGTGCCAATGCAGGTTTCAGCATATTGGCAGCATCCATAGAACCGGCAGCTGCTCCGGCACCCACAATCGTGTGAATCTCGTCAATAAACAGAATAACGTTCGGATTCTTCTGTAACTCATTAATGATAGAACGAATACGCTCCTCAAACTGTCCGCGATACTTGGTTCCGGCTACTACAGAAGCCATATCAAGCATTACCACACGTTTATCAAACAGAATACGGGATACTTTCTTCTGAACAATACGTAATGCTAATCCCTCTACAATAGCTGATTTACCTACACCAGGTTCACCTATCAATACCGGATTATTCTTCTTACGACGGCTCAATATCTGAGCCAACCGCTCGATTTCACGTTCACGACCTACCACAGGATCCAGCCTACCTTCTTCCGCAGCCCGGGTCATATCCATACCAAAGTTATCCAATACCGGAGTATCATTGGATGGTTTCTTAGACGCTGTTTGCGTAGAAGACTGTGAACTACCACTTTGAGAAGAACGTGAAGACATGTTCATTTCATCTTCTTCCTCGTCATCATCTTCCGTAAATCCCATACCTGCGTTAGGGCTGGCTTTCATAGAAAGCTGTTCGAACACTGACTTATAATCTATATTATTTTCTTCCAATACCGTAGCGGCCAAATTATTACCGTCTTTCAAGATAGCCAGCAATACATGTTCAGTATCAGCAGTGGCACTCTTCAGCAGACGAGCCTCTAGTATACACATTTTCAATATCTTAGCTGCCATAGGAGACAATGGAATGTCTGCATCAGGCAACAAGTTATCATCTTCAATCTCTTTTAAAAAACCTTCCAGACGTTTCTTAACTCTGTTTAGGTCTATATCCAGTTTCTGCAATATTTCTATAGCTTTCCCTCCGCCGTCTCGCAACATGCCGAGTAGAAGATGCTCCGGACCGATATATCTATTCTTCAGCCGGTTAGCTTCTTCCTTGCTGTAAGTGATAATGTCAGAAACTCTTTGTGAAAACTGATTATTCATACTTAATATTCTCCTTCCTTATTCTAAGGTGTTACTTAATACAAAGATACGCATTTATAATTTCCAGTACGTATTCTATCGTTTTATTTATTATTTATATACAAAACCCGTGCCACAGTTTATATCCGTTCATCAGTATCATACTAAAATGCTTTCATTCTTGTGAAAAAGCTCCTTATTAATACCTTATTTATATATTATAAGAACAAAGTAGGTGAGAGAATGGTTCTGAAATAAAGTTTATGGGCGAAAACTTTTGTATATCGTAAAAAAGCAGTACTTTAGCGTGGTTTTTCATGAACCAAAGTATGTATAATTAATAATCTTTTTAAATGCTTGAACAAGACAGAATTATAAAGATTAACATCGAGGAGGAAATGAAGTCATCGTACATTGACTACTCCATGTCGGTCATCGTTTCGCGTGCCCTTCCGGATGTTAGAGATGGTTTTAAGCCTGTCCACCGTAGAATTCTCTTCGGAATGATGGGACTGGGAAATACGTCTGATAAACCTTATAAAAAATCAGCCAGAGTTGTAGGTGAAGTATTGGGTAAGTATCACCCGCATGGTGACTCTTCCGTTTACGGTGCATTAGTTCGTATGGCACAGCCTTGGGCAATGCGTTACATGGTGGTAGATGGCCAGGGTAACTATGGTTCGGTAGACGGCGATAGCGCAGCAGCTATGCGTTACACCGAGTGTCGCTTGCGCAAGATTGGTGAAGATATGATGCAAGACCTTGACAAAGAAACCGTTGATATGCAGAACAACTTTGACGATTCTTTGCAGGAGCCTACCGTTATGCCTACCCGTATTCCAAACCTTTTGGTAAACGGTGCATCTGGTATTGCTGTAGGTATGGCAACCAATATGCCGACACACAACCTTTCAGAGGTTATTGATGCTTGCATCGCATACATCGAGAACAACGATATCGAGATAGAGGAGTTGATGAACTATGTGAAAGCTCCCGATTTTCCAACAGGAGGATATATATATGGTATGAGTGGCGTACGCGAGGCATATCTTACAGGCCGCGGTCGTGTTATCATGCGTGCAAGAGCAGAAATTGAAACCAGTTCTACACATGACAAAATTGTTATCACGGAAATCCCGTATGGTGTCAATAAGGCGGAACTGATCAAGAATATCGCTGATTTAGCCAATGATAAGAAAATAGAAGGTATTTCCAATGCCAATGATGAGTCTGACCGTGAAGGTATGCGTATCGTGATTGATATCAAACGTGATGCCAACGCCAGCGTAGTCTTGAATAAGCTCTATAAAATGACGTTATTACAGACTTCTTTTAGTGTGAACAACGTAGCATTGGTACACGGGCGTCCTCGTTTGCTGAATCTGAAAGACATGATTAAGTACTTCGTAGAACATCGCCATGAGGTAGTTATCCGTCGTACTCAATATGACTTGCGCAAGGCTAAAGAACGTGCTCATATATTGGAAGGCTTAATCATAGCATCAGATAATATCGATGAAGTAATCCGCATCATCCGTGCTGCAAAGACACCTAATGATGCCATTGCTGGCTTGATGGAACGCTTCCAATTAACTGAAATTCAGTCTCGTGCTATCGTAGAAATGCGTTTGCGTCAATTAACCGGACTGATGCAGGATCAGCTTCACGCTGAGTATGAAGAAGTAATGAAACTAATAGCTTATTACGAAGAAATTCTTTCAAATGACGAACTTTGCCGCAAAGTTATTACTGATGAATTAATTGAAGTAAAAGCAAAATACGGAGATGAACGTCGTTCTGAGATTGTTTACTCATCCGAAGAATTCAATCCGGAAGATTTCTATGCAGATGACGAAATGATTATCACCATTTCTCATATGGGCTATATTAAACGTACTCCATTGAGCGAATTCCGTGCTCAAAACCGTGGTGGAGTAGGCTCTAAGGGTACAGATACCCGCGATGCAGACTTCATTGAACACATATATCCAGCAACCATGCACAATACCATGATGTTCTTTACTCAAAAAGGTAAGTGCTATTGGCTTAAGGTATATGAAATCCCTGAAGGTACCAAGAATTCCAAAGGACGTGCTATTCAAAACCTGCTGAATATTGATTCTGATGATGCTGTAAATGCATATCTACGTGTGAAGAACCTTTCTGACACAGATTTCATCAACAGCCATTATGTCTTATTCTGTACCAAGAATGGCGTTATCAAAAAGACATTACTTGAACAGTATTCCCGCCCTCGCCAAAATGGCGTAAACGCTATTACTATCCGTGAGGACGACCGCGTTATCGAGGTACGTATGACTAACGGTGACAACGAAATTATCATTGCCAATCGTAACGGACGTGCTATCCGCTTCCACGAAAGTGCTGTACGCGTTATGGGACGTACTGCAACTGGTGTACGCGGTATGACGCTTGACGAAGACGGACAAGATGAAGTCGTAGGAATGATTTGCATCAAAGATCCTGAAGCAGAAACCATTATGGTCGTTTCTGAACAAGGCTATGGTAAACGTTCTGATATCGAAGACTACCGTAAGACTAATCGTGGTGGCAAGGGTGTTAAGACGATGAATATCACCGATAAAACAGGTAAATTGGTAACAATTAAGTCTGTAACAGATGATAATGACCTAATGATTATCAATAAATCTGGTATCACCATTCGTCTGAAAGTTGCTGATGTCCGTATTATGGGTCGTGCTACTCAGGGTGTTCGTCTGATCAATCTTGAAAAGAGAAACGATGAGATCGGTTCAGTATGCAAGGTTACATCAGAAAGTATGGAAGATGAAATACCTGTTGATGATGAAAATTCTCCGATTCCGCCTACTATAAATGAAGTAGAAGGAGAGGAGAAAGACTATAACTCTGATAATGAAGTCAATAATGAAGATGAAGAATAGACATAATATTAATTTTAATTTTACAACTATCATGAAAAGAGTATTATTTTCAGTGATTTTATTGCTCGCTGCAGGCTTCACTTTCGCTCAAGAAAAGACTGTGAAAGAAGCTAAAAGCATTGCGAATGAAGTAAAGCCGAACTTTAATAAGGCCGAACAGCTCATCAATCAAGCCTTGACTAATCCTGAAACAAAGGATAATGCCGACACTTGGGATGTAGCCGGTTTTATTCAAAAAAGAATTAATGAGGAGGAAATGAAAGACGCATTTTTGAGAAAACCTTATGATACTCTTAAGGTATACAACAGTGCATTAAACATGTGTAAGTACTACCTTAAATGTGATGAACTGGCACAGGTTCCAAATGAAAAGGGAAAGATTAAGAACAAGTACAGAAAGGCTAACGCTGCTGCAATTATTGCAGAGCGTCCTAACTTGATCAATGGAGGTATTCAATACTATAATTTGGAGAAGAACAAAGAAGCATTAGATTTCTTTGGAACTTACATTGAAATAGCTCAAAATCCTATGTTTGAAAAGGAAAATTTCCTGCAAACAGATACTATTTTACCACAGATTGCATATTATGCAAGTTTGGCAGCGGCTAAAATGGAAGATTACCCTAGCGTTCTGAAATATGCTCCTTATGCGCAGAATGATAAGGAAGTAGGTCAGTATGCGATGGAATTCATCTCTACAGCTTTAAAAGCACAAGGTGATACTGTTAAGTGGGTTGCTTCTTTAAAAGAAGGTTTGCAGAAATATCCTCAACATTCATTCTTCTTCGGTCATTTGATTGATTATTATAGCAATAACAACAAATATGACGAAGCTATGCAGTTTGCTGATGATCCTAATAATACATTCTATCTGTATGTAAAAGGATATCTTTATCATAATATGTACACTAACCTGAAAAATGAAAAGAAAGAGCAAGAAGCTGCAGATGCACTCAATAATGCTATCAAGTATTATACTAAGACAACAGAAATAGATCCTAACTACGCAGAAGCATTTTCTAATTTAGGTTTGATCTACTGTCTGCAAGCACAAGACTTCTCAGAGAAAGCAACAGCAGATGTAAATGATCCTAAGTATAAAGAAGATCAAGCAACTTTGAAAGCTTTCTATGAAAAAGCAAAACCTTGCTATGAAAAAGCAAGAGCATTGAAGCCTGACCAAAAAGATTTATGGTTGAATGGTTTATA
>ENA-OPFT01000809-OPFT01000809.1-human-gut-metagenome-genome-assembly--contig:-NODE-809-length-17858-cov-2.269730_pt1 | contig 17858 bp, 10 predicted proteins | sample MGYA00241714_ERZ501560 | MGnify/ENA primary metagenome ERZ501560 (study PRJEB25962, sample SAMEA2042392) | human gut metagenome | biome: human gut; feature: human-associated habitat; material: faeces...
GTTATCATGGTGATAAATATCTTGTACTGTGTGATCTATATGACGAGAACAAGAATACATATAATGTGCGTACCATAATGGGGAGGAAATATTGGGAGCCTGTGGATGTGTATAGACCTATAACCATTAAAGATAGGGTGCCTCCAGTGTGGAGATATAGAATTAAAGCAGTAAAGAAAGTTAATGCCCGACAGGTAAGATATATTCAAGATCATGAGTATGAACTTGAAGAAAAGATAAGGGAAAATGGGAGACCTACGCTAGAAATACTGGGAGTACAAGTAGAAAAATTATAAATTAGTTTGATAAACTTATTAAGCCGCCAGATTTTAAGAAATTGGCGGCCTGATTTTGTTATGGCAACGAGTCAAGTGTGACATGCTTGTTTTAGTCAGAAAATCCCAACAATACATAGATATTTATGTTATACTGTATGAAAGGTCAGTACAGTGATAGCAGGAGGAAGACAAATGCTGCTTATAGGAGCGAGGATTCAGGAATATAGGAAGAAAGCAGGATTGAGCCAGGAGGAATTTGCAGAGAAGATCGGCGTCAGCAGACAGGCGGTGTCCAAGTGGGAGCGAGATAAGGCGTATCCTGATCTGGACAGGCTTGTGTGCATATGTGAGATTTTGGATGTCCAGGTTGGCGAGCTCATATATGGGAAGAGCGGGCAGGCAGATGACCCCGGGGAGGCGTCACGGGAAAGGAAAATTGCAAATAACACAGTGCATATGAGGAACTTCAGGGGGAAGTGCAGACTGGCAAGACTGAGGACGGTATTTGCCATTTTAGCTGCCTGCTGTGTTTTCTGTATGGTGGTGTTGACGGTGCTTATTGTGAGAAAAGAGTGGGGCACCCATCAGGATAAAAATGGAAATGTCCGAGTGGAAAAAGTGTATCGCCAGTATACAAAGGCTGATCTGGGATATATTGATGACAATGGACGTCGGGTTGTGGATACGGTTTGGCTTGATGTTCCGGGGATAAGGGATGGAGATTATCTTGAGCTTTATACCGGAACTGACAATGATAGCATGTTCCTTAATTACAGATCATCAACTATTATTGCTACGTCAATAGTCCTGGTAGTATTTATAATTTTGCTGGTTCTCACAATGCTTGAAATTAGGAGAATGAAAAAGGAAGATACGCTTCATATCGTACTTGAGGATAAAACTGCTGATGAAAAGATATAAGAAAATAATTTATGTGATTTTGATGATCTGCATACTGGCGGGCTCTGTATTTGCCGCACTTGATTTCATGGGGGTCGTTGATCTGAACTTCAGAAATAAAAAATTCGGTGAAGATGTGTCAGCAACAGAGAATGAGACCAACACCAACAATCCCGAACCCTGGCATATAGTGTTCAAGGGCTATGCTTTTTCTGTGGAGCCTGTTGGACTGGCAATCATACATGAAAGCGGTTGCATTAACATAAGAAGCTGTGATGAATATCTGATACAGATTGATGTGGAGGATGGCATTGCGGAGGAGTTATGGAATGGCAGAGATGAACGTGTGAAGAACATGGAGGATTCTGGTTATGTGATAGAACTTGCTCCGGAGAAGGTTGAACTCCAGGGAAGGGAGTACATCAGATATATAATCAGCCTTGCAAATGAGCGAGGTGCGGATGTTGATAATACCTATTTCTATGTGCTTGTCTCTGACACCGGGGATGATCAGCGTTTCTTCACTGTTATAAAGTTTGATGGAATTGATATTGCTTCTTTAAATGTGAAGGAAAAGGATGGGATTTACCAAAAGGCTGTTGATGAAGTCACATCTATTGTTGCCGGTGCAGTGCCTACTGACGAGACAAATGACATGGCAGGCTCATACTGGCAGGAAACACAGCCTATAGAAAATTTTGCAACTGATAATGATAACAATATAGGTGCGGACAATATTACAGGTGCGGATAGCAAAGTAAATAAGAACAGTGATGATAATTCAAGTGAAAATGACATCTTAATAAAAGACTCCATCACAAATGAAGATACTACAGTATCATACGAACTCCCGGAAGGCTATATCCTCACAGATGATGACCTGTCGGGCAAGAAGTATTATTCAGATAATGATAAGGTTAATGTGATGATATCTGTAGTGCCATACACATGGATGACAGCGGCTGACATGGCAGAAAGAGAGCGCAGAGCCGGAATTTCAAAGGTTATAAGGTCAGGGCAATATGAGGAAAAAGGCGTGACCTTTTACTATTATACCTATTCGATTCTACATATCAGGGGTGAAAAAAGAAGCATTACATATCATTTTAATGGGTATGCTGATTTGAAAAATGGGGATATATATTCTGTATATGGATTTGCAGATGATAATACGGCTGCAATGGAACCGGATACTTACGCAGATTTTATGAAGATCAACATGGAATGATTTGGGTTGACTGGTTGGCTTGGAACCTTAAATATGCTATAACATCAAAATACAATATTTTGACTTTGAAAAGGTGATAAAACAACGACAAAACTCCTGATAAATACCATTTCGCAGCTTCTGACACCAACAGTTGCCCGGTTGCAACCGATTATGACTTGATATGATCCGGGTTAATCATTAATAATTAAACCACTATGTTTATATTTTAAGGAGGATCAGATTTTATGAGAAACAGGAAAATGTTACTTGCAGGACTTATCACCGTTGGAATGGCAATTTCTCTTGTAGGATGTGGAAGTGACAATAATTCTACAAAGGAGGCTGCCACAACAGAGCAGGTGACTGAAACTCAGACAGAAACTGAGACAGAAGATATAGAGGACGATGATGATGATTCATTTGCAGATGATACCGAGGAAGACTCAACCGAGGCCTCAACAGAATTTACAATTCCGGTAGATGAGGATTTCACACTGGCACCGGGGCTTAGTGAGAGCTATGTAGATTTTGACAACAGGGCATTTGTATATAATGGAACAAAGTTCACACTGGGTGAGTCAACCTTGAAGGAACTCATAGACGCAGGAATACCATTTGGACAGAATGACATCAATAACAGTGGAAACAATGTAAATAAGAATTATGAGACTGACACCTACACAGCAGATATCAATGATTATGTGACGATGCAGTTCAAGTTTGCCAATTTCACTGACGGCGAGCAGAAGGCTGAGGATTGTGTTCTTTCTTATGTAAGATTTATACACCATTTTGTACCACAGCCGGATTATGACGCTGACATGAATAAAGAGATTTCAGAGGCTATGCTTGACGCAGCAGGACAGGTGAGCTTCTCATTCCCAACAACCATCACCAGGGATGAGCTTCTTGCCAATAGCAGTGAAAATGCTGAAGAGAAAGGCGAGAGAGTCAGCTATCAGAAGGATTCTGAGGTTTATATGGGAAGCAGCGGATATTCATTTGAGTTCAATGATGTGACAGGACAGTTAGTAGAGTTCAGTATCACATGGCTTCCATAAAGTGCATTAAAATTTTACATTGTTTATGTATAACAAAACCGGTCAGGAGTTAGCAATCCTGGTCGGTTTTATTTATTTGCAGATACAAAAAAGATGTTTGCTATGGTAGAATAAGTGTGCTGAGTTGATAAGTGAAATAAGGCAATAATATAAAAATTACTTCGACATACGTTTGGAATGAACGGAATTGTATATACTGGTGCATATGATAAGGAGGATTAACAAATGGAAGACAGAGTACTAGATTGGCAGGTTTACGAAGATACAGCAAGAAAAATGGTTACTGAAGGAATGGTATTGTTGAAAAATGATAATAATACTCTTCCGTTGAAGAAAGATGAAACAGTTTCAGTATTTGGACGTATGCAGAATTACTATTACAAAAGTGGAACTGGTTCTGGTGGCATGGTAAATGTTTCAAGGGTGGTTGGAATTATGGACGCCCTTTTGGAGAGAGAAGATATTAAGATTAATAAAGATTTGGCTGATGTGTATGTACAATGGGGTAAGGAACATCCGGTTGATCTTGGACTTGGATGGGGCCAGGAACCATGGTCACAGGCGGAAATGCCGGTGACAGAGGAGTTAGTACATGAAGCGGCTGATAAATCAGAGGCAGCAATAGTAATTATTGGACGTACTGCTGGTGAGGAGAAGGATATTACACTTGAAGAGGGCGCATATTCTTTGACAAAAACAGAATATGAGATGATGAAACTAGTAAGAAAGCATTTTAAAAAAATGATAGTCCTTCTTAATGTTGGTGGAATTATTGATATGTCGTTTATGGATATTATATCACCTAATGCTTGTATGTATGTATGGCAGGGGGGGATGATTGGAGGTTATGGTGTTGTAGATGTTCTTACTGGGGATGTCAGCCCATCTGGCAAGATGACGGACACTATAGCATATGATATTAAAGATTATCCAGCATATGATAATTTTGGCAATGGGGAAAGGAATTTTTATAAAGAAGATATTTATGTAGGGTATAGGTATTTTGAAACTTTTGCGAAGGATAGGGTAAGATATCCGTTTGGTTATGGACTTTCTTACACAGAATTTGAAATTGCTGTAGAAAATGCAGTCTATGACTCTGAAAATGGGAACATAAATATTAGTGCAACTGTAACCAATGTTGGAAATTGTACCGGTAAAGAGGTAGTGCAGGTATATGTGGAGGCACCTCAGGGAAGCTTGGGAAAAGCAACCAAAGTTTTGGTAGAGTTTGACAAGACCAAGGCGTTGCTTCCAACAGAAAAGGATATGATTGAATTCTCAATTCCTGTATCGCGAATTGCTTCGTATGATGATTCCGGAGCGACAGGATATCTGAATAGTTATGTGTTGGAAGCAGGTAAATATGCTGTTTATATTGGAAATAGCATTCGTAACACTCAGGAATGTTTGAACTTCGGATTAAATGATACGTTAGAGGTGCAGCATTTACGTGAGGTTATGGCACCGTATGAAGCATTTGAACGTATGCACCCAGTTGTGGATGAAAATGAAAATTTAAGTGTTTCTTATGAGCCGGTGCCACTTTTTACAGTTGATATGTATAAAAGAAGGGAGCAGGAAATTCCTGAAGAAATTCCTCAGACTCAGGATCTTGGAATAAGTCTTTTGGATGTAAAAAATCAGAAGGCAACAATGAGTGAATTTATTGCACAGTTTGATGATGAAGATTTGGCCTGTTTTGCTCGTGGAGAGGGAATGGGTAGTTCCCTTGTGACCGCTGGAACCGCGTCTGCATTTGCAGGAGTTTCAAAAAAACTTATTGATCATAAGATACCATCGGTATGTTGTGATGATGGTCCGTCTGGCATGAGACTTGACTCCGGTATGAAGGCCTTCTCCTTGCCAAATGGAACTCTGTGTGGATGTTCATTTAACAGGAAATTGAATACGGAATTGTATGCACTTTTAGGACTTGAGATGACGGCAAATAAGGTTGAGGTGCTGCTTGGACCAGGCATGAACATTCATAGACATCCTTTAAATGGACGTAATTTTGAATATTTTTCAGAAGATCCGTATGTGACAGGAGTGATTGCTTCTGCGCAGCTTAAAGGATTAAAGTTCAGCGGTGTTTCGGGAACAATAAAACATTTCTGTGGAAATAACCAGGAATATAATCGTAGACTTACAGATTCCGTGATTTCACAGAGAGCCTTACGTGAAATTTATCTGAAAGGGTTTGAAATTGCAGTTAAGTCTGGATATGCGGATTCAGTAATGACAACATACGGTTCCGTGAACGGATTATTTACAGCCGGAAATTATGATCTTAACACCACCATATTAAGGAATGAATGGGGTTATACCGGAGTAGTTATGACTGATTGGTGGGCAAGTATGAATCGTCGTGGGGAAAAACCTAGCGAGACTGATCTTGCAAGTATGATTCAGGCACAGAATGATATGTATATGTGTTGCCCTGATGGATCAAGAAATGCTGGAAATGACAACATAATAGAAGCTTTGAATGATGGACGTATTAAGAGAGCTGAATTGCAGAGAATTGCAAAAAATGTTTGTGATTTTGCCATGAATACAAACGCATTTTTACGTTTGGTTGGTGAACCGGTAAATATTAAAATTATTAATCGCCCAAAACAGGCTGATGATTTTGACATGAGCGATGTTGAGTATTCAAAAATAGATGAGGATCTTATTATTGATTTGACGGAAAAAGAAAGTGTACAGGATACAAATTATGTTATTGCACTTGACGCTTCCAAATTTGGTTTCTACAAAGTAAGTCTTCGGGGAAGTTCAAATTTGTCTAAGCTTGCACAGTTGCCATGTACACTATTTTATAATGGTTTTCCGATTTGTAATTTTACATTTAACGGAACTGACGGAAAGGATGTAGTAATTGAGAAAGAAGTTCCTTTCTATAGTAGATTTAATGTATTCCGTCTTTATGTAAAATCTAATGGACTTGTTTTGAAAGATATAGAAATTAAGTTTACTAAGAGTCTGGATGAAGTGGGAATAGATAATATAAGGGCAAATAGTGACATTTAATAGAAAAATGTTCATCAGTAATAGGCAGGCAGTTGCTCATGACATGTGCCAGGGGTTAAGGGATATGTCATCAAGAATTGTCTGCCTTTTGTTATACAAAATACCAAAGAGCCAAATTACGCATAAAAAGGATAGCACGATTCATTTTATGAGCCGGGGCTGTTTCCATTACAGCGGCCACAAGTTCCACCAGTGGTTTTATATGATATGGATGGAGAAAATGATCGGATTCCACAATCCCGGCGTTGTTTCGAAGGAGATATCGTGATAAAATAATGCGAGTGTCGAATTTTAAATGGCTTTATGTTCAATTTTGGGAGGAAATTTTATGAATAGGATTGTGTTGGAAGGATATATAGTGATTTCAGTCATGATCGCTATCACAGATATTTTGCTGGCGATCCAGTCTGTGAAGAAGAATAAGACCACAGGAAGGTTTCTGGGATTGGCTTGTGCCGCTGCAGCCTTAGTAGATATCAGCTATCTCATCAGTATCATAAGCAAGTCTTATCTGAACATGTCTATAATGTCAAGTGTATATTTTGTGGGCATAGACTTTATGTTGGTGTGCCTCTTGATGTTCACAGTATATTTCACAAAAGGAAGATTTTCAAAGTACGGCAGACTGGCTGTAGGATTCTGTTATTTATATTCATTTTATGAGCTGGTGATATTTGCAATAAATCCATTCAAAGAGATTGCCATAGGCTATGTGGAGCGTGATACATTCATAGCCGGATATATATATAAGATGAAGCCTCTTTATTACATGCATTTGGTATTTTCCTATTCACTTGTTGTGATAGTGCTGTTCCTTCTTGTAAGGAAGATGTGCAGGATACCAAGAGAATACCGTTCCCAGTATAGCTGTGTTATCATCGGAATCGCCATGATCGTACTGGTGAATGGCGTGTTCCTGTTCTTTCCGGGAAACAATGTGTATAACCTGCTTGATTACTCCATCTGCGGATACAGTCTGATCTCATTTCTGATTTATTGGAGCTGTTTCAATTACTCCACTCATGGAATGTTAAATAAGCTTAAAACCTATGTATTTGAAAACGTTGGTCAGGGCATAGTTCTGTTTGATTACGAGGAACATCTTATCCTTCACAACGAGAGAGCCGATTATTTCCTGGGAAAAAAGCTCTTAGGCAAATGCGAAAATCTCGGGGATTTCCTTGCAGCATACAACCTGTCGGCAAATCTCGCCTCTGAGGATGACAGTTTTTCACTTCAATGTTATATAAGATCAGACAATGAGGAGCGTCCCCTCAGATGTGATGTTAGGAGGCTTGACAATGAAAAGGGAAGAAAACTTGGGCAAATGTTTGTATTCTCCGATATTGCTCTGGAGACAGATATGCTTACCGGATTCCAGAAATGGGAGAGCTTTAAGCGTCTTGCCATAGAAGAGAAAGATCACTTTACCTTCCCTGTAGGAGTTGCCATATGTGATATAAATAGTCTTTCAACAATTAACAGTACCCTTGGTAATCAGGCGGGAGACAAGGAGATCAGGACACTTTCGGATATTATACGCAGATGCTTCCCCGAGAGGACATATTATGTTCGTGGAACTGATGCCAATCTCATTGCACTGTGCAGTAAGAGCAGTGAAGAGGAAATGTTTAATTGCCTCTCCAAGGTAAGGAAGCTTTATGCTGGAAGTATCCAGTATGCGGTAAGTGTGGCAGGAACTGCAAGCCAAAACATAACCGATGTCATTCAGGACGCAGCTCGTGCTATGCGTGCCAAGAAGCTGGTGGATTACAAGTCCATACATTCAGATATGCTCGCTTCACTGATCAGGGCTCTTGAGGAGTGTGACAGTGATACGGAACATCACGTTCGCAGAACACAGAGGTCGGGAGCAGAACTTGGCAAGAGGATCGAGCTTACGGATATTCAGCAGAGTAAGCTGGCACTGCTTTGTCTGTTACATGACATTGGTAAGATAGGTGTTCCCATGGAGATCCTTAACAAGCCTGGTAAGCTTACGGATGAAGAGTGGAAGATAATGCGTTCCCATGTTGAGAAGGGATATGAAATTGCAAATAGCAATACTGAGCTTAAGCAGATTGCAGAGGAAGTGCGTCACCATCATGAAAGATGGGACGGAAATGGTTATCCTGATGGACTCAGCCGAGAAAGTATTCCGATACTTTCAAGAGTTATTGCAGTTGTTGATGCCTTTGATGCCATGACAAATGATCGGTCTTACAGAAAAGCCATGTCAATTCCAAAGGCTCTGGAAGAATTAAAGAAAAATGCCGGCACCCAGTTTGATCCATATATAGTGGCAGAATTTATCAAGCTGGTTTCCGAGAATTATACAGCAGAGGACACAGAGGAAGATACAGAAAAAGTTGAAAATACTGAGCGGAGGCAGCTTATGGGGGATAGTACCGATGGTGAAAATATTCCCAATACTTCAAATGTCCATAATGTGCAGTACAGCAGATATCTTCTTGATATGTTCAACAATATAATTTCTGTGGACGATAATTTTGAGGTGCTTACCGGTTACACCAGAGAAGATGTAGAAAAAGGAATGAACCAGCAGGATCTTATTCCGGAGGAAGAACGTACGGAGTTTCTGTGTCAGACCGCTGCAAATCTTGCAAAAAGTACATTTGTATTCCAGGAGCACAGAATACGCCGGAAAAATGGAAGCGACATATGTGTGTTGTGTTACGGAAGGAAGTTTTATGATTCAGCTATAAAAGAAGACAGGATGGAGATTATTATTACAGATATTTCAAAGACGTATTCAATGAAGGTTCTTACAGATGTGGAGCAGAATAAGGCTGAAGCGAGACTCAGAAACTGGGAGAGCACATATCGTTCAGATTCACTTACAGGCCTGTTGAATCATGCAGCATTCAGAAATGACATGGAGATGAAGCTGCTTGCAGGGGATTCAATAGTTATGATGATAATGATGGATGTGGACAGGTTCAAACAGTACAATGACACTTACGGTCATCACAACGGAGATAAGTATCTGGTTCTTGTGGCACAGGCACTGCTTATGTCATTAAGAGATGAAGATTATGCATGCAGGATGGGCGGCGATGAATTCGCAGCGATGTTGTTCTTCGGAAAAAATATTCCTGACAAAGCAATAATGGAGAGAGCACAGCAGATATTCGACAAAGTTAATCTAACCGTGAAATCTACAGAGGGATGTTCCGGTATATCCATGGGCGCAGTAATAGCTAAAACAGAGGTGACCTTTAATCAGTTGTATGAAGAGTCAGATAATGCACTCTACAGTGCAAAGGAAAAGGGAAGAGGCAGAATTGTGGTTGTGTGGCATGGACAGAAAGCATAAATCATAAAGGTTATAAAATTCAGAAAATTGGTCAGGAGAAGAAAAATATATAATCCATAAACATCAAATAAGTGAATATGGAATTCACAATGTAAAGGTGCATTTTCAGTGTTATACGAAACAAACATAAGAAGATGCACCTTTTATTTTCTTAAAAAATCCCCGCATAAAATCAAATAAAAGAAAGCTCAAAGGGATAGTAATTACCCCGGCAGTGGTTATAATTAATTATGATATGCAAATATAAGCATGTAGATCTTTCTTTGGGGATCTGATGAGATAACCAGGCTGACGAGTTGGATTTCCTATGAAAGCATGGCATGTCAATCAGGAGGATATTATGAATATTTTTGATATAGTGGGACCTGTAATGGTAGGACCTTCAAGCTCCCACACAGCAGGTGCGGTAAAGATAGGATATGTGAGCAGAAAGCTGTTGGGGGAGGAAGTAAAAGAAGCACGGATACTGCTTTATGGCTCATTTCTCACAACAGGTACGGGTCACGGAACCAGAAAGGCACTGGTTGCAGGACTGTTAGGCATGAAGACCGATGATATAAGGATACCGGACGCCATAGAGCTGGCAGAGAAAGCAGGCATGAAGATAGAATTCGGCGAGGCACATCTGAAGGAGGCACATCCCAATACTGCCCAGCTGTTCCTTACCGGTGTATCGGGAAGAACCCTTGAGGTAATAGGACAGTCCCTTGGCGGTTCCAGGATAAATATTGCTGAGATAGATGGAATAGAGACCAATTTCTCCGGGGAGTATCCTACGCTGGTTGTTCACAATCTAGATCAGCCGGGACATGTCTCGGAGGTCACATCCATGCTTGCCCACAAGGGGGTAAATATAGCTTATATGCAGCTTTATCGTTCAAACCGTGGTGGCGAAGCAGTAATGGTTGTTGAATGTGACCAGGAAATACCGAGAGAGGGAATTGAATGGCTTGAGAAGGTAGAGGGCGTGAAAAAGGTCACATATCTGTCAAAATTATAGGTTTGTGAGCCGGGCAAATAATGATCATGTCAGGTTTTAGATTAAGGAGATTGGGTGTATGATAACATATCAGAATATTAAGGATATACAGAAGCTGTGCAGGGAAGAAAAGCTTGAATTTTGGAAGGTCGTAGAACTGGCGGACGCAGAAGAAAGGGGCGTGCCCGAAGAAGAGTCATTTGACATGATGAGTGAGATGTACAAGGCAATGGAACTGGCGGACACCTCCTATGACGGCAGTCTCCGGTCAGCGTCAGGACTTGCAGGCGGAGACGGTGAGAAGCTCCATAGATACAATGAAGAAGGGAAGAATATATGCGGCCCGTTTATCTCCAAGGTTATGGAGAAGGCGATAAAGATGGGCGAGTCAAATGCCTGCATGAGAAGAATAGTTGCGGCCCCGACTGCTGGCTCATGTGGTGTTATTCCGGCCGTGTTTCTTACGGCAGGTGAAGAGCTTGGGATAGACCATGAGCAGATGACTAAAGCCATGTATGTGGCTGCGGGAGTAGGTGCAGTTATAGCGAAGAATGCATCCATAGCCGGGGCTTCCGGCGGATGCCAGGCAGAAATCGGTTCTGCCAGTGCCATGGCGGCAGCAGGACTTGTAAGTGTTATGGGCGGCGATCATGAGGCAATCGGGGACGCGGCAGCATTTGCCTTGAAGAACATGTTGGGTCTTGCCTGTGATCCGGTGTGCGGCTTGGTTGAAGTTCCCTGTGTGAAGAGAAATGTGGCAGGTGCAGTAAATGCAGTGACCTCAGCCCAGATGGCACTGGCAGGCATAAGGAGTGCCATACCTGTTGATGAAGTGATCGACGCAATGAGGCGGATTGGAAATGATATGTCTCCGACCATCAAGGAAACCGGGCTTGGGGGATTGGCAACGACACCTACTGCGGTGGAGATCGGGAAGCGGATGTGATTAACTTTGTAAAAAATGATCTTGTTAAAACCGATTTTAACAAAACTGATTTTAATAAAATATTTACTAAAAATATTAGAGAAACTAAATTTATCAATTATATTTTCAGGAGCAACATGGAAACAATAACAGGACTTATAATGATAAACCTCATAGGCTGCCTTTTCTTCATAAAAGGCAGGGCAGATAAAGATAATATGATGGCAAGGGTAACGTTGGTAAGTGTATTTACTGCCATCCTTGCCGTTACGGTGACATTAAAGTTTGGTAGCACAGGTGAGATCGACGGATGGGATTTAAGGTTCTGGCGGGCATACGCAGATAACAGTATATTGATATGGTATACCCTTATCATAAACGCTGTTTCTTTCGTAGTCTTTGGAGTGGACAAATATAAGGCGGTGAAGGGACGATATCGTATCCCGGTGGCTGTGCTCATTTACCTTGCATTTGCAGGTGGTTCTGTAGGAACAGCGGTGGGAATGGTGCTGTTCAGACATAAAATAAGAAAGAACTACTTTGCTGTGGGGGTCCCAATGATAATTGTAATGCAGATACTGCTTATGGTGTGTGGACTCAATTGGGGGTAAAAAGTGCAAATTATTTATCCACCCTGCTGATAAAATAGTCACAACAGGTTGGAAAACATAACAAATCAATAAACCGAAAAAGACTGTCAAAAGGTGTACCTTTTGACAGTCTTTTTTTTGTGTACAAGTATACTACAAATATTGAAAATGTTCAACAATAATGAATCTGTTTTTTGTTCAAAATGCCTAAAAGCCTCCTTTGATTTTGGGACTGTCAAAAGGTACACCTTTTGATAGTAAAGTGGAATCAATAGCTCTATATAAAAAACGAGCTGACATTTAATGAGAAATGGGAGGAGAAACAAATGACAAAGAAAACCATAGCGGTGGCGTTATCATTGTCACTGGGCTTAAGCGGTGTGGCGCCTGCCATACCTTCAAATGCAGCAGAGCTGCCGGGGGACACAGGTGTTGTTAATGAGGTGAGTGTTGCAACAGATACAGACGCAGATTATCAGGAGCAGGAGGCAGCACAGGCAGACAATGTAGTCCAGGTGGAGAACCTTGTGGCTGTAAATGAGACTAATTTCCCTGACGAAGTATTCAGAAAAGCTCTCAAAGAAACCTATGATACAGATAACGATGGCTACATAGACGCCAATGCAATTACAATAGTGAAGGTTACCAGATCGGGAGTTACCTCAGTTAAGGGAATAGAATTGTTCCCAAATCTGCAATATCTGATGTTAGGCGGAAACAAGATTTCAAGCATAGATGTAAGTAAGAATACCGAACTGCTGCAGATAAGCATGTTTGACAATGCTCTTACTTCCATTGATCTGAGCCATAATACAAAACTAAAGATATTTGATTTTGCCAATAATAATCTCACATCACTTGATATAGATAGCAATACTAACCTGACAAGCATTACATGTAGAGGTAATAAATTGACATCCTTAAATCTTACAAATCAGGGAGAACTTGAATTTTTGGATTGCAGGGATAATAAGATCAGTGAGTTGGATCTGAGCAAATGTGAAAAGTTGGCGTATCTTTATTGCGGCAATAATGAACTTCACACTTTAAACCTTAGGAATAATACTGCACTGAAAGCACTTTCCTGTGCATACAATTATTTTGAAGGGGTGGACTTCTCATATCTTGATACAGACAAACTTAGAACCTGTGAGATTACACCTTTTAAGGAACAGGTGCTGTTAAATGAAACAAATTTCCCGGATGACAACTTCAGAACATATTTGTCAGAAACATTTGATCTGGATAAGGATGGAGTTATCTTAAACCACGATGTAAAGGAGTTGCGTGTATCGAACAAGGAAATCAGTTCACTTAAGGGAATAGAACTTTTTCCTGCTATTACAGTGCTCCAGTGTGGCGAAAATCAGCTAAGAGAACTTGATCTCAGCAATAACAAAGCGTTGAAAAGTCTCTGGTGTTATGAAAACAATCTTGAACACCTTGACCTGAGGAATAATACGGCACTTACGTATTTTGATTGCAGAGATAACTATCTGGCAGATGAAGATTTCTCATATTTGAACATTTCCGAAGATAATTTACGATTGACACCTCAGAAAGTAAAAGTAGCCCTGACTGAGGAGAATTTCCCTGATGAGGCCTTTAGAAATTACCTTGCAAAAGAGTTTGATCCGGATGGTACCGGCAGCATAGTGAGGGACAACGTTAAATACCTCCATGCAAATGACATGGGAATAAAGTCTCTTAAGGGCATCGAGCTGCTTACTAATGTGTATGTTATCGAGTGTAATGGAAATGAACTGACAGAGCTTGACGTCAGCAAGAATGAAAAGCTTGCAACTCTGGACTGTGATACAAATAAGCTGACAAGCCTTGATGTTTCAAAAAACACGAACCTTGAGAACCTCAGCATATGTCAGAACAATATTGAGAACATAGACCTGTCAAATAATGATAAGCTTGTCTACCTGGAGTGTGTAAAGAATAAGATTAAAGAGCTTGATGTTACAAATAACACGAACCTTGAGACACTGTATTGCGAGAAAAATAAAATAACCAGTCTTGATCTGACTTATAACAGTTTTCTGAAGCGACTCTGGTGTGGTGACAACGAGATCAGTGACATCGATCTGAGTAGTTGTGAAATGCTTACAGAGCTTAATATTTATTCTGCAGAGCTTACTAAGCTGGATGTGAGCTGGTGCAGCAATCTTCAGAAGCTTTACTGTGGTGGCAATAAGCTCACGAGCCTTGATGTGTCCGGCAATACAAAGCTTGAGACCCTGGATTGCTATGAAAATAAAATAACCAACCTTGATCTGAGCACAAATACTGAACTTACCTGTCTGGATTGCAGTTATAACAGGCTTGAGAAGCTTGATCTCAGAAAGAATACAAAGCTTAACTGGTTTGATTGCGAGGAAAACTATATGCCTGACGAGGATTTCTCATATCTTGATAAAGATAACATGGAGGAATGCAATATAGGCAATCAGCACGAGGTTGAAGATATCTACATTGACGATAACGGAACATGGTATTACATGAAATACGGTGAGAATGATAAGAATGCGACTAAGCTGTTCAAGTATGAGGGAACATGGTATTACGTGAATAAAGGTATTGTTGATTTCAACGCCACAACCCTTGTAAAGCACGGCAATAGCTGGTACTACGTGAACAAGGGCAAAGTTGATTTCAAGTCAAGAACCCTGTGCAAATACAATGGTGTCTACTACTTTGTACAGAATGGCAAGATGGATACCAAGTCAGTGACTCTCTGCAAGTACGGCAGCAGCTGGTACTACATAAAGAATGGTAAGATCGACAAGTCAAAGACCCTGTGCAAATACAACGGCAAATGGTACTACGTGAATAACGGCAAGGTTGATTTCAATTACACAGGAAACGTAACCTACAATGGTTCTGTTTACTATGTTAAGAAGGGAATTATGCAGAAAAAGGTAAAGTAAATACTGACGGCTGATCATTTGCAGATCAGTGGAGAATATCGGCTCATTTGCAGTTGCATTGGTGATTGCAGATGGGCTGATGTTAAAATGATAGATTTTTAGGCTGAATTAGGAGGAAAAATGAGAAAATACAGTAAGATATGGGCAGTTCTGGGACTTCTGATACTGACTATCTGTCTGTGGGGCTGCGGTGACAAGGCAGGAACTACCACAGAAAAAAAGGAAGGTGCAAATTCTTTATCAAAATCCGATTATGGCAAATATATGGATGCGTATCTGGATTATGCCAATGCTCATGAAAATGACCATGCAGGATATGATTGTGGCTATGCCATGACGCTTGACGCAGCCGATTATCCGGTTCTTGTGATGATATATCTGAAAGCGGATCAGAACTCTTCTGATGATGATTACTATGATGAATATGACAGTGATTATTCTGATGAACGGTCGGAGGCAGGCTCTCCGTATATGTACTGGGATTTCCTGGGGTACAAGAATGGTGAAGTTGAAAGGATTGAAGAACTGACAGCCTCAGAGGATGAAAGGGTAATAATTAATTGCGATGGAATAGTTGCCAAACGCAAGGACAGCTCAGAGGGGCAGATTTACCTTTTAAAGAAGGGCAAATGGCAGGAGCTTTATTCTTATGCCATAGACGGAAGTCAGGGAGTTGCCCTGGCATATATCAACAGTAAGGATGGCAAGCAGACTGTCAAATTCCAGGATGAAGATGGTAATCTCACAACTGCAAATGACTTTGAGAAGGAAATAAAGAAGCTTTTCCGCACCATATATGGAAAAAATGATTATTACACTGAAACAATAAAGAACATGACGCTGTACGAGATTCTGGCGGATGATACAGTTGCCGTATCACCTGTTCTTTATGCAGGAGAAAAAGACGCAGCTGATGATTATAATGAAGCGTCAGCAATATATAACAAAATGCAGTTTCAGACAGTTGTTTCTGATATGAAAGAGCAGTGGATACATACCCAGGATGGACTTTACAGTTATCTGGTGGATGACAGATATCATATGGTAAAGCCTGATACTGATGATAAATTCTATGAATTGGACTGCAAGGGACTTCTCAGAAGAGACATGAACTGGATAAAGGATACCAAATTTGTGGAAGAAGCGGATGGTGCTTTCTTCGCTGAATGGTTATCTGATTGGGCAAGAGATTATCTTGATAACGACCAGATAAACGATGATCCATATAAATCTTTCTCAGATGTGGAGGACGAAGCCTGGATAGAAAATGAACTGGGAATGGGCGATAAAACCGGTGAAACTGACCAGGACGATATTACCCCGAAAACAAATGATGACGAGATCGTTCTTACAGTTGATGAGAAGAAGGAAATGCTCAGTTCATTTGTCCAGTGGTTCTATTCTGAGGAAAGACTTTCCAAGCTGGCTGCATGGAATGAACTGACCGGGGCTTCATCACCGCTGATAGGATACTGGCAGGGAGAACATATTGGCATGGCGGTTATAAATTATACCGATATTAAATATGGCGGATTATATTTTTATATTCTGAATACACTGGAAGATGGCAGGATGGGTTACACCAAAATATATGAAGGAAATGCAGAAAAGATCAGGCTGAATAATCACATGGACTTAAAGCTGGAAGATGATACACATATCACACTGTCATATAAACTAAGGAATGGTGACTGGAACGAAGCAGTGGAATACAGTGAAAGCCTTACAAAGGGAGAAGTGTCACAGACAATTCTTGACGAGTATGCAGGAAAATGGATTGACGTTTTTGGCGAAAAGGGTTGTATTGATATTTCATTTGACGCTGAACATGGAGATATTAATATAAATGGCGAAAAGACTAATGACTCGCCTGAAAAAGCAGAGAATACATATTTGTATAGTAGCGATGGAGTTCTGGTGTGTCTCGCATCGGATGTTACCCAGGCTTATGACTCTGAGTATGGTAGTTTTCCACAATATGCAACTACTACATTGACCTTGAATGATAGTGAGTTATCTTATGAGGTTGAAGGTTACTATGATGATAGGACAGACAACACAGTCCGTATTAATGAAAATGGATACGGATATGAAAGGGTCCCTGAAGGTGAGGAGCCTTGGGAGACGGCCTATCGTAATTACATGGAGTACATTGAGGATAGTAAGTGTGCATTGTTCTATCTTAATGACGATGATATACCGGAAATATATTTTTATGACACCGGGTATGTAGGTACATATGAAGATGGCAGTGTTCACATATATGAGAATGTAAAAAGCAATGGAGATAGGTCTGTATGTTGTATCCAACCCAACACACTTGTATATGCACCACGGAGCAATAAGTTTGTGATTACCCAAGGCAGTGATTTGGAGGGCCATGAACTCAATGGTGAAAAATTGGAAGCTTATAATGGACGGACTATGACTGAAGGCAAAGACCCGAATGATTACCAGCATGGGATAAGCTTTCTTGCGGAGGACAATTTGACAGGAGAAAAGGTGATTTTCTACGACACAGTTGAAGAGGCTAAAAAGGCTTTGATGGGTAATTAATTATTGTGTCAAGTTTTATATGAAAACTTGACATGCAGCTTCAGCCCTTT
>ENA-OPFT01000811-OPFT01000811.1-human-gut-metagenome-genome-assembly--contig:-NODE-811-length-17832-cov-4.567756_pt1 | contig 17832 bp, 13 predicted proteins | sample MGYA00241714_ERZ501560 | MGnify/ENA primary metagenome ERZ501560 (study PRJEB25962, sample SAMEA2042392) | human gut metagenome | biome: human gut; feature: human-associated habitat; material: faeces...
AGCTTGCGGAGAGCCTTGGCCTCGATCTGGCGGATGCGCTCCCGGGTGACGTTGAACTCCCGGCCCAGCTCTTCCAGTGTCCGGGCCCGGCCATCTTCCAACCCGAACCGCAGGGCAATGACCCGCTCTTCCCGGGGCGTCAGGCTCTTGAGCACATTCATCAGCTCCCGCCGCAGCAGCTGCCGCCCGGCTTCATCCACCGGGACGCCTGCATCCTCGTCCTGAATAAAATCTTCAAGGTGGGCATCCTCTTCCTCGCCCACCGGCGTTTCCAAGCTGATGGGGTCCTGCGCCAGCTGCAGCAACTCCCGCACACGGTCCGGCTCCATGTCCAGCTGAACAGCGATCTCTTCCGCGGTAGGCTCCCGGCCATTTTTCCGCAGCAGGTCACCCGTCGTCTTTTTGACCCGGTTGATGCTCTCCACAAGGTGCACCGGGATGCGGATGGTCCTCCCCTGATCCGCAATGGCGCGGGTGATGGACTGACGGATCCACCACGTGGCATAGGTGGAAAATTTGAAGCCGCGCTCCGGCTCAAACTTTTCCGCCGCCTTCATCAGACCGAGATTGCCTTCCTGAATGAGATCCAGAAACGGCAGGCCCCGCCCCGCATAGCGCTTTGCCACCGACACCACCAGCCGCAGGTTCGCTTCGCTGAGCTTCCGCCGGGCATCCTCGTCCCCGGCCTGCGCGGCACGGGCAAGTGCCGCCTCCTGCTCTGCCGTCAGCAGCGGCACCCGGCCGATCTCCTTCAAATAGGCCTTTACCGGGTCGTCCAGCGCCACCCCCTCTGCCGAAAGCTCATGTTCCAGCCTGCCGATCTGCGTTTCATCCAACACAGGCAGGTCCGCTTCCTCTTCGGTCAGGTGCACGCCGCGGTCCTCCAGTGCCGTATACAGCTCGTCCAGCTGCGCCACATCGTAATCCTGTTCGTCCATGGCACGGCTGATCTGCTCCGGTGTCAGGGCATGGTGGCGTGCCCGCGCAGCCAATGTTCTGGCCAATTCCTCCGTTTGCGACAATTTCTGCATGGTTCCTGCTCCTTTCCTCTCCTGCTCCAGCCGGAGGGGAAAGCGGGGGATCATTCTTCTACAGGCACATTTCCCTGCTTTTTTTCGCGCATCGACTGGAGGTAATCACTCAGTTCCTCATTGGACATATGCGCCGCCTTGCCTGCCATGGGCATCCCCCGGGCAATGCGGTCCAGATACAGCCGGATATCATCCGGCGTACAATTCACATCGCTGTATTGTGCCGCAAGATGGCTCAGTTCATTCAGCGCTTCTTCGCTTACAAAAGCGCGCAGCGTGGTCAGGCTGATCTCAATGCCCTCCTGTCGGCAGCGCAGCATGGCTTCAAACAGCTCCTTCTGCTGCGGCAGCACGAACTGTTCTGCGGTCAGCTGCCCCTGCACCAGATCGATATAGTGCGGCTCCCGCAGCATGGCCGCCAGCAGTCGCTGCTGTGCGCTGGCAATGCCCAGCGCCTGACTGCCGCCCGCACTGTACGGCACGTTGATCTGATTCATCTCACCGGACTTGAGCGCCTGCTGCTTTTTCTCCCAGCGGTGCTTGCTGCCCGCCCTCTTCACGGCAGTCTCCAGCTGGGTCATGATAGCTGTTTTGGAGATGTTGGTCTCCTCAGCCAGACGCCCCGCATACACTTCCTGCTCGGTAGGGTTGGAGCGCTCTGCCAGCATATTCACAGCTTCCTTCACGTATTCCAGCCGCTGGGCATCCTGTGCCAGATCGTACTGGCTGCGCAGACGGCCCAGCCGGAAGTCCAGTGCATTGCCCACACCGTCCAGCAGGGCTTTGAATCGCTCTGCGCCATACTTTTTGATGTACTCGTCCGGGTCCTTTGCACCGGGGATCTGCAGCACGCCCACCTTTACCGGGCTGTTGCGGAACAGTTCCAGCGAGCGCAGCGTGGCCTTCTGGCCTGCTTCGTCCGAATCGTAGCTCAGGATCACCTCGTCAGCATACTCGCTGATGAGCCGCACCTGCTCCGGGGTCAGGGCCGTGCCGCAGGCGCACACTGCTGTGTCGATGCCTGCCTGATGCATACTGATCACGTCCATGTAGCCCTCGCACAGCACGAACCGGCGCACCGCGCTGCGCTTTGCGATCTGCAGCGCAAACACCGTCTCTGATTTGTGGTACACCAGCGTTTCCGGGCTGTTGACATATTTCGGTTTGGAATCGTCCAGCACGCGCCCACCAAACGCAATAATGTTGCCGCGCAGGTCAAAGATGGGGGTCATCACCCGCTTCCAGAACAGGCAGTAGATGCGGCCGGACGCACTGCGCTTGAACAGGCCGCTGGCATCCAGCTCCTGCTGATTGTAGCCCTTATCGCGCAGGAACTGATACAGCGCCTGTCCGTCGTTGGGCGCATAGCCCAGCCCAAACCGGACGATAGTCTTGTCGTCCAGACCGCGCCGCCGCCAGTAGGCACGGGCCTGCCGGGCTTCCTCCACGGTGGAGTTCAGGCAGGCGTGGAAAAACCGTGCCGCCTCCTTGTTCATGGAGAGGATGCGGCTGCGCATCCGGCCTGTTTTGTCGTCCTCCTGGGGCTCCGGCATACCGGCCCGCGCTGCCAGCAGCTTAACGGCCTCCGGGTAATCGATGCTGTTGATCTTTTTCGTAAAGGTAATGGCATCGCCGCCTGCGCCGCAGCCAAAGCAGTAAAAGCTCTGGGTGTCCGGGTAGACGTAGAATGAGGGCGTTTTTTCGCTGTGAAAGGGGCACAGGCCGCCATACAAACGTCCCTTGCGCTTGAGCTGCACATAGCTGCCCACCAGCTCCACAATGTCGGTGCGGCGGGTCAGTTCTTCAATGTATTCGTGTGGGATCATGGATCTTTCAAACGACCTTTCGGATTTATAGGACATGCCACTTCTGGGGCACAAACAATTCCTCAAAAGTGCGGATGGCAAATTCATCGCTCATGCCACTGATGTAATCAGTCACTGCACGTTCTCTGCCCTCCTGATAAGCCAGCTGGATGTAAAAATTGGACATCCGGTCCACATGGTTCAGGTAGTAATCGTACAGTTCCCCGATCACCTTGTCCACCTTCTGCTCTTCCCGCTTGGCGGTCTTGTCCACGTACACGGTGGCGTACATGAAATCCCGCAGCGCAAGGAAGGCTTCGTTTTCCTCTGCGCCCACCTTCACATCCCCATCGCTGTTGGCAAGGATACTGTTGATCATAGTGGTGATGCGGGCAGATTTTGTCTGGCCCAGCACGGCGGTGCAGTCCTTCGGCAGGGTGGCTGGGTCCAGCACACCGGCGCGCACCGCGTCCTCAATGTCATGGTTCACATAGGCGATCTGATCCGCCATGCGCACGATGCGCCCTTCCGGCGTTGCCGCCCAGGTGCCCTTTGTGTGGGTCACGATGCCGTTGCGCACCTCCCACGTCAGGTTCAGGCCCCGGCCGTCCTTTTCCAGCTTGTCCACCACACGCAGGCTCTGCATGTAGTGCTTGAAGCCGTCCGGGCACAGCTCATTCAGCGCGCGCTCCCCGGCATGGCCAAACGGCGTGTGGCCCAGATCATGGGCAAGGCTGATCGCTTCGGTCAGATCTTCGTTCAGCCGCAGGGCGCGGGCAATGGTCCGCGCGATCTGCGAGACCTCCAGCGTATGGGTCAGTCGGGTGCGGTACAGGTCTCCCTCCGGCGAGAGGAACACCTGCGTCTTTTGTTTGAGCCGTCGGAACGCCTTGCAGTGCAGCACCCGGTCACGGTCACGCTGGAACACCGGCCGGATCGGGTCCTGCTCTTCCGGCAGCATGCGGCCGCGGCTTTGGTCGCTGAAGGTAGCCCACGGCGCGAAGGTCATATGTTCGATCTCTTCTGTGCGCTGACGTACATCCATACAAAGTCGCCCTCCCTTTTTGTCGCCATTCCCCCTCTCTGTTTCGGCACAGCCGATCCCAATTGCTGCGTCTGCGGCAATTGTAGCACACCCGCTTTGTCGAAGGGGGAAAAAGCCTGTCGGTTCGCAAAATAATGCTTGCTTTTTTATTTTTGCTGCTGCCGGGTTCAGAACGGTGCGTAGAACGGGTCGGATACCGTCACCTGCGCGCTGCCGCGCGTCAGCTCCCGCAGCTGTTCCAGCAGCGGGCCTTCGGTGTGTTCCGGCATCTGCCAGCACAGGGTCACGCGATCCGTGAACTGCGGCGCGGCCTGTTTTGCTCCCGCCGCATCGATCAGCAGCGATGCACGCTCATAAAGGGAGTAATCCACCGTCACGCGCAGCTCCACCACGCTGCGCACCGTGACCACCTCGGCATTTTCCAGTGCACGGGCCGTAGCCGTGGTGTATGCACGCACCAAGCCGCCGGTGCCCAGCAGCACACCGCCAAAGTAACGGGTCACCACCACGATCAGATCCGTCAGGCCGCTGTGCTGCAGCACCTCCAGCGCTGGTGTGCCCGCCGTCTTGGCCGGTTCACCATCATCTGAATAGCGTTCCCGGTTGCCTTCCCGCAGGCGGTAGGCATACACATTGTGGCGGGCGGTGCGGTTGGCCGCACGCACCTGTTCCAGAAATGCAACGGCAGCTTCCTCGCTGTCCGCAAATGACAACGCCGCAATGAAGCGGCTCTTCTTTTCTTCGTATTCTCCTGTGGCCGTGCCATGGATGGTGCGGTAATCCTCCACTGTGGTTCCTCCTGCATGTTATTCAAATCAAGTATAACATAAATCGTCCGTTGTGCAACCACTGCCGCATACGTTTTTGTGTCAAGGCCAGCTCCCGGTACCGCTGCCCGCATATCCTCTGCCAGAAAAAAGCGCAACAAAAAATCGGCCAAGCCTTGCAGCTCAGCCGATCTTTTGTTAGAAGAAAGCAGATGATCACTTCGTAAAGAGCTGGATCCACTGATGGCCCCAAGTGCTGGAGCTGTTGTAGTAGTAGCCAACACCCATTGCACGAGCTTCGGGATCCAGAATGTTTGCGCGATGGCCTTCGGAGTTCATCCAGGCATTCACGACTTCTTCAGGAGAAACGCTGCCCCATGCGGCATTCTCGCCAGCAGCGGCATCCGTCACGCCGTACTCGCTGAGAACAGTGTACCACTTGGTACCATTGGGACGAACGTGAGAATTGACGGTTGCGATCTCTTCGGCGCGCCGCTGAGCAGCTGCGGTGAGCTTTGCATCGCCCATGACCAGGGGCTGCAAGCCGTACTTTGCACGCTCGGCATTGACCAGATCCAGAACTTCCTGACGGTAGTTGCTGGTGTAAGAGTTTTCGGGGCAAGAGAAGATCAGCACCCAGTAGTTGTTGTAAACGCCGCCTTCGTAGTGGCCCACGCTCATGGTGGTCGCGTCTGCGTTCAGGATGCGCTCACGGGTAAAATCCATGTTCATCCACTGATCTACCGCTGCATCGGGGGTGGAAACGCCCGCCATGTAGTCCTCGCCAATCGACACATCTTCGATGCCATTCTCTGCGAAGATGGTAAAATCGCGCTGGCCATTGGGACGAACGTAGGAATAAGAAGAGGCCAGTTCCTTAGCGCGCTCCTGAGCGGCACTATTGTGGTTGCTGTCGCCCAGCTGAACGGGCTTCAGGCCAGCCTTTGCGCGCTCGTTGTTTACGCGGCACAGGAACTCGTTCTGATAAGCTTCGTCCTGAAAGCTGATGTAGGAATTTTCTTCTTCGATGGAGGCAGAAACCGAAGCCTCAGCTGCGTTTGCAGTAACGGGCTTGAGAGATGCAGCACCAAAAACCACAGCCAAAGTCATAGCTGCTGCTGCGATATTCTTCAGGGTGCGCATCTCGAGTTTCATAAGACATCCTCCGTAAGCTTTTGTATATAAAAGCTTTTTTGCATTCATGTGAATGCGTACTGCAACACATTTGCAACTCTTCCGTTTCAAATGTGTTGCTTTTGTGCAACAAAAGTATCACAATAGCATCTCATCGTCAAGGGGTTTCTGTCAATTTTTTGAGAGAAAATGCAAAAAAATCAAAATTTCCCGTTCCGAAAACGTTTCACAAGCGCAACAGGTTCATCCAAGATACCGTAAATTTGTTACGTCCGTGTTGCACTTCACCGTTTTCAGGATTGTTTCGTCACACTTAACGTGTTGCATTTTATTTTTCTACACCTTTTCTGCAATGTTTTTCATGCATTTTTCTGTATGTTTATTCGCTTATATGCATATTTCAAAGTGTAACAGACTTTTGTGTGCGCTTTTTCCGTCTCACTCCCCTTCCGCAGCCCTTTTCTGGGCTGCAGCCGGCCTTTGGCTGTACTTTCTGCAACAAAAAACAGCACAGGCAGCCTTTTCAGGGCCATCTGTGCTGTGCCGTATTCCTTATATAAAAAGAAGAGCGGCTCCGAAGAGCCGCCCTCCCACAATTCAGGCTATGCTATAAAAAGATCTCGCGTCAGTCGATCACTGAGCAGCCTTTGCTGCCTCGATCTGCTTGATCAGTTCGGGAACCACCTTGAACAGGTCGCCCACGATGCCGTAGTCGGCAACACCGAAGATGGGTGCGCCCTCATTCTTGTTGACAGCGATGATGCACTCGGAGTCCTGCATACCAGCGGTGTGCTGGATAGCGCCGGAGATGCCCAGAGCAACATAGATCTTGGGATGCACGGTCTTGCCGGTCTGGCCAACCTGATGGTCAGCAGTCATCCAGCCTGCATCGGTGACGGCACGGGAAGCACCCACAACGCCGCCGCCCAGAGCAGCTGCCAGCTGCTCAGCCAGCTCAATGCCCTTGTTGACATCCTTGCTGATGCCGCGGCCGACAGAGACGATCACGTCTGCGCCGATCAGATCGACCAGCTTCTCAGCGGCCTTCTCAACGCTCAGGACCTCGGTCTTGATGTCCTCAGCAGCCAGAGCGAATGCGGGCTTCACGATCTGGCAGGCATCAGCCTTGGCCTGATCGAAGGGAGCCTTCTTCATAACGCCGGGACGCACGGTGGACATCTGCGGACGGAAGCGGGGGCAGATGATGGTAGCCATCAGATGGCCGCCGAATGCAGGACGGGTCATCTTCAGGTTGCGGTCTTCCATGTCGAACTTCTGCTTGGACAGGTCGATGGTGGAGCTCTCCTTCAGGAAATCGATGTACTTTGCAGTGTCGATGTCCAGATGGGTAGCATCAGCGGTCAGGCCGGTGTGCAGACGAGCTGCGCAGCGGGGGCCCAGATCGCGGCCGATGTTGGTTGCACCGATCAGCAGGACTTCGGGCTTATACTCGTTGACCATGTCGCACACGACCTTAGCGTATGCATCGGTGGTGTAATCCTTCAGCAGGGGGCTGTCGCAGACCATGACCTTATCGGCACCATAGCCGCCCAGCTCCTTGGCAATGCCTTCCACGTTGTCGCCCAGCAGCAGACCGGTGACCTCGCAGCCCAGCTCATCAGCCAGCTTGCGGGCCTCGCTCACCAGCTCGAAATCAGTGGGCATCAATGCGCCCTGGCGCTGCTCGCAGAAGACCCATACGCCCTTGTATTCGTTAAAATCAGCCATTGTAATCCTATGCTCCTTTCATCAGATCAGGTGCTTCTTGGCCAGGATACCAGCCAGCTGTGCGGCAGTATCGTCGCCCTTGAGCATGGTGCCTGCGCCCTTCTGCGGAGGAGTGAAGGACTTAAAGACGTTCGTCGGAGAACCCTTCAGACCGATGGTATCAACCTCGATCAGCGGATCGTCCTTCAGTGCGTTGTAATCGAACACTTCCATCGGCTTGTCGTAGCAGGTGAAGATGCCGTTCACGCTCATGTAACGGGGCTGGTTCAGCTCCTTGATGCAGGTCAGCAGGCAGGGAGTCTGTACCTTGACCATCATGTAGCCGTCCTCCAGCATACGCTTCACGGTCAGGGTGTTGCCATCCTTCTGGATGTCAGCCACATAGGTGACCTGAGGCAGGTGCAGCTTCTCAGCGATCTGAGGACCGACCTGAGCGGTATCACCATCAATTGCCTGACGGCCGCAGAACACAACGTCCTCGGGGCCGACACCGATCTTGTTGACGGCAGCAGCCAGGATCTGGCTGGTTGCGAAGGTATCGGAACCGCCGAACTCACGGCCGGAGACCAGAACAGCCTTATCTGCACCGCGGGCCAGCAGCTCACGCAGCATGCCTTCTGCCGGCGGGGGACCCATGGTAACAACAACGACTTCGCAGCCGGTAGCGTCCTTGAGCTTCAGAGCAGCCTCCAGAGCGTTCAGGTCATCAGGGTTGGTGATGGTAGCCATCGAAGCACGGTCCAGAGTGCCATCGGGCTTGACGGACACCTTGCCGGAGGTATCAGGAACCTGCTTTACACAAACAATTGCTTTCATTGTAACTCTTGCCTCCCTTACTTCAGCAGCGCGCCGGAAATGACCATCATCTGCACTTCGCTGGTGCCCTCGTAGATCTCAGTGATCTTGGCATCACGCATCATGCGCTCGATGGGATAGTCACGGGTGTAGCCGTAGCCGCCGAACAGCTGCAGGCAGCGGCGGGTCACATCGCTTGCGGTGCGGGCTGCGATCAGCTTTGCCTGAGCAGCCTCAACGCTGTAACGGACCTTCTTGCCATCCATTGCTTCCTGCTTCTTCAGAGCAGCAGCGTAGACCAGATACTTTGCAGCCTCAACGCGTGCCTTCATCTCAGCCAGCTCGAACTGGGTGTTCTGGAATGCGGAAATGCTGCGGCCGAACTGCTTGCGCTCCTTGACGTAAGCAACGGTCTCTTCCAGAGCGCCCTCGGCAATGCCCAGAGCCTGAGATGCGATACCGATACGGCCACCGTCCAGAGTAGCCATAGCCAGCTGGAAGCCGCGGCCACGCACACCCAGCATACGGTCAGCAGGGATGCGGCAGTCCTCAAAGATCAGCTCGCAGGTGGAAGAACCGCGGATGCCCATCTTGTCCTCAGCCTTACCGACGGAGAAGCCCGGGTCGGTGCGCTCCACGATAAAGGCGGAGCACTGCTTGGTGGGACGGCCCTTCTTGTCGGGCACGATATCGGTGACAGCAATAACGATAAAGACGTTTGCGTAGCCGGCGTTGGTGATGAAGATCTTGGAACCGTTCAGGATCCAATCACCGGTCTCGGGGTCCTGCTTTGCAAAGGTCTGCTGACCCTGTGCATCGGTGCCGGCACCCGGCTCAGTCAGGCCGAAAGCACCCAGCCACTCACCGCTGCACAGCTTGGGCAGATACTTTGCCTTCTGCTCGGGAGTACCATTTTCATAAATAGGAGCAGCACACAGGCTGGTGTGAGCAGAGACGATGACACCGGTGGTGCCGCAGACCTTGCTCAGCTCTTCCACTGCCATGACGTAGGACAGCACATCGCCGCCTGCACCGCCGACCTCAGTCGGGAAATAAATGCCCATCATGCCGAGCTTGCCCATCTTTTCGACGGTCTCTTTGGGGAAGTACTCTTCCGCATCAACCTTCTTTGCCAGGGGCTTGACTTCGTTCTCAGCAAACTCGCGGTACATTTTCTGTACCATCTGCTGCTGCTTGGACAGAGTAAAATCCATCGCTATATCCTCCTAACGGGTCTTTTTCATTTACCGGAATTGCCCGGTGCAAACAAATTCCTCCCGGCCGCTTTTCCACAGTCGGGAGAAACGTTTATCAGAATTTACAGCTGGTCAACAGGGGTCTTGGTGCGGTCTGCGTTGTAAACGTAGAAGCCCTTGCCGCTCTTGCAGCCCAGGTTGCCGCCGCGGACCATCTTACGGATCAGCGGGCAAGCACGGTACTTGCTGTCGCCGGTCTCCTTGTACAGCACATCCATGATGGCCAGGCAGATATCCAGGCCGATGAAGTCGCCCAGCTCCAGGGGACCCATGGGATGGTTGGCACCCAGCTTCATAGCGGTGTCGATGCCGGCGATATCGGAAACGCCTTCCATCTTGATGAAAGCAGCTTCGTTGATCATGGGGATCAGGATGCGGTTGACGACGAAGCCTGCAGCCTCATTGACCTGAACCGGCTGCTTGCCGATGGCAACAGAGATCTCCTTGATCTTCTCAACGGTCTCAGCGGGAGTGTTGCAGCCTGCGATGACCTCGATCAGCTTCATGCGGTCTGCGGGGTTGAAGAAGTGCATGCCGACCAGCGGACGGCCAACGCCCTTGCCGATCTCGGTGATGGACAGAGAAGAAGTGTTGGAAGCGAAGATGCACTCGGGCTTGCAGATCTTATCCAGTTCGCCGAAGGTGGTCTGCTTGACCTTCATGTCCTCAAAAGCAGCCTCAACGACCAGATCGCAGTCAGCGCACAGGTCTTCCTTCAGGCCCGGGGTGATGGCAGCAACGATAGCGTCTGCCTTTTCCTGCGTCATCTTTCCCTTGGCAACCAGCTTCTCGTAGCCCTTCTTGATCTTTGCCAGACCATTCTCGGCCCACTCCTGCTTGATGTCGCACAGAGCAACGGTGTTGCCCTCAACCTGTGCAAATGCCTTTGCGATGCCCTGGCCCATGGTGCCAGCGCCGATAACACCGATCTTCATAGGAAACCTCTCCTTTAATATCAAAAATTATGTAGTAATGGATTAGTTGTTGGTGAACACTGCCTTGGGCTTCGGCTTCTCACGGCTCAGGAAGCAGGCCATGCCTTCCTTCTGGTCGTGGGTCTCGAAGCAGTCGCCGAACAGCTTTTCCTCGACCTCAACAGCCTTCTCGATGGGCAGGCTGATGCCGCCGTTGATTGCCTTCTTGCAGTTGCGTACAGCGATGGGTGCATTCTTTGCGATCTTGCCGGCCAGCTTCAGCACGTTCTCCATCAGTTCAGCCTGAGGATACACAGCGTTCACCAGACCAATGCGCAGAGCCTCGTCCGCCTTGATGTTCAGTGCAGAGTAGACCAGCTGCTTTGCCATACCCATGCCGACCAGACGTGCCAGACGCTGGGTGCCGCCGAAGCCCGGGGTGATGCCCAGACCCACTTCCGGCTGGCCGAACACAGCGTTGTCAGAGCAGATGCGGATGTCGCAGCTCATAGCCAGCTCGTTGCCGCCGCCCAGTGCAAAGCCGTTCACGGCTGCAATAACGGGAATGGGGAAGCTCTCGATCATCAGGAACACATCATTGCCCAGCTTGCCGAAGGCCTCGCCCTCTGCCTTGGTCATGGTGCTCATGGAACCGATATCTGCGCCTGCCACGAAGCTCTTGTCGCCTTCGCCGGTCAGAACGATGCAGCGGACAGTCTCCTGATCCACAGCCTCAAAAGCTACCTTCAGGTCTGCCAGAACTTCGGGATTCAGGGCATTCAGTGCCTTGGGGCGGTCGATGGTAATGATCTCAACTGCACCCTGCACCTCGGTTTTTACAAATGCCATTGTGAAAACCTCCTATTCAAATCTTATCAATTATCACAAACAGCCCCCGGACGGAGGAAAGGCTCTCCGGTTCCCTTCCCCGTCCGGGTCTGTCATTCAGTCAGGATTCCAAGAGGTGGAGCTTAGTCCATCTCAACGATGGTAGCGCAGCCCATGCCGCCGCCGATGCACAGGGTAGCCAGACCCTTGTGAGCACCACGGTGCTTCATAGCATACAGCAGGGTGACCAGGATACGAGCGCCGGAAGCGCCGACCGGGTGGCCCAGAGCAATTGCGCCGCCGTTGACGTTCACCTTGCTCATATCAAAGTTCAGAGCCTGGCTGACAGCCACAGACTGAGCAGCAAATGCCTCGTTGGCCTCGATCAGATCCATGTCAGCAACGCTCATGCCGGTCTTAGCCATGACCTTCTTGGTAGCAGCGATGGGGCCCAGACCCATGACTTCCGGCTCAACGCCAGCCAAAGCACCTGCGACCCAGGTAGCCAGAGGCTTCACGCCCAGCTCCTTAGCCTTCTCCTCGCTCATGATGACCAGAGCAGCAGCGCCGTCATTGATGGCGGAAGAGTTGCCGGCGGTCACGATGCCGTCCTTGGTGAAAGCGGGCTTCAGCTTTGCCAGCACTTCAGGAGCGCTCAGACGGGGGCCTTCATCAGTATCGAACACGGTGTCGCCCTTCTTGCCCTTGATCACAACGGGAACGATCTCGTCCTTGAAAGCGCCGTCCTTGATAGCCTTGTCAGCCTTCAGCTGGCTGTTGTATGAGAACTCGTCCAGCATCTCACGGGTGATGGGGCTGTAGCCGTACTTCTTCTGATAGGTCTCGTTGGTGCAGACGTTCTCAGCGGTCATGCCCATGTGCTTGTTGAAGCCGCAGGCATCCCACAGAGCATCGTTGACCATGGTATCCACGATCTCGCTCTTGCCCATAGGAGCGCCCATGCGGTAGCCGTAACGAGCCTTCTGCAGTGCGAAGGGAGCCATGTCCATGTTCTCCATGCCGCCTGCGACCACGATATCAGCATCGCCAGCCTCGATCATCTGAGCAGCCATGTTGACGCAGTTCAGACCGGAGCCGCACACCACGTTGACAGTGACAGCCGGGGTCTCGATGGGCAGGCCAGCCTTCAGAGCAGCCTGACGAGCGACGTTCTGGCCCAGACCGGCCTGAATGACGCAGCCCATGTAGACATGATCGACCTGCTCGGGAGCGACGTTTGCACGGTTCAGAGCTTCCTTGATGACGATGGAGCCCAGCTCAACTGCGGGAACGTTTGCCAGAGTGCCGCCGAACTTGCCAATAGCGGTACGGCATGCAGATGCGATAACGATCTTTTTCATGTGAATAGCCTCCTGAATTGTGTATGTGTTACTTTTCGTAAGCCATTTTTATCAAAACGCCCGTAAGCGCTTTTACAAATTAGGTCTCGGGGTCTTTTTTCTGCCGGATCAGCGCATACTTTTCGTTGACCGCCTTTTCCACATTGGGTGTGACGAACTTACCGATGTCGCTGCCGTAGTAAGCTGCCTCTTTTACAATGGTGGAAGAAAGGTAGCTCCACTTGATGCTCGTTGCCAGAAACATGGTCTCGATGCCGGGCATCAGTGCATGATTGGTCTGCGCAAGCTGGATCTCGTTTTCAAAATCCGTCACCGCCCGCAGGCCCCGCACCATCACCGAAGCGTGCCGTTTCTTGGCGAACTCCACGGTCAGGCCGTCGAAGCTCTCCACCGAAACATTCTGGATGCCTTTGCAGCACTCCTTGAGCAGCTCTACGCGCTCCTCCACGGTGAAGAGCGGATTCTTTGCGCTGTTGTTGAGCACCGCCACGATCAGATGATCGTTGATCTTTGCTGCGCGCTTGATGATATCGAGATGCCCTTTTGTGACCGGATCGAACGAACCGGGATAAACTGCTGTTGCCATCGTCTGGTGTCCTCCTTGAGCGCTGTGAAAAGCGCGTTTTGGTTCTGCCATGATAGCACTTTCCAGTCTTGGGTGCAAGATTTTTGTGCAAGCTGTACGTTTTATCGTTAAAATTTAAACAATCAATGTCATGCTGCATCGCAGCTGCCTGCTACGCTATAAGTAAACCATATCGTCAAAATTTTATCAAGTCCTTTTGCAAAGATTTTGGTTTTTCAGCACCAAACAATCGTCCAAAAACTCCGCGAATTTTGTCCATATTGCCAGTCGGTCAAAATTTTCTCGATAAACTATTGATTCTACACATTGTTAATGTTATAACTAAGTTGTGCAGATCTGCTGCCCTGTCCGACAGCTGCCTTCTGCTGGTTATCAGGATATCATCCGCCTGTGTCAGAGCTGTGTTCAAATTGCCAACAGGTGGTAAACATCCTGCAAAGATTTGTTCGTGCAGGAAGAGTAAATGATAAATTTACAATTCCTTTATGTTATTATAGGAGAGGATGGTTTATAATGGATTTTACGGAACTGTATGCTCAGAAGAAAATGACCGCCGCTCAGGCTGCCGCACTGGTCAAAAGCGGTGACTGGGTGGATTACGGCTGGGCTGTGAACACCCCTGTGGCGGTGGATGCCGAGATCGCAAAGCGTCTGCCTGAGCTGGAAGGTGTCAACTTCCGCGGCGGCATCCTGATGTGGGTGCCCGCGATCTTCCAGATCGACGATCCCGCTGCACACATGACATGGAACAGCTGGCATATGGGCGGCATTGAGCGCAAGGCCATTGCACAGGGCTTCTCCTTCTACTCCCCCATCCGTTATTCCGAGCTGCCCCGCTACTACCGCGAAAGCCCGGATCCGCTGGATGTGGCGGTGTTCCAGGTGACCCCCATGGACGAGCACGGCTACTTCAACTTCGGCCCCAGTGCATCTCATCTGGGTGCTGTGTGCGAAAAAGCCAAGAAGATCATCGTTGAGGTCAACAAGAACATGCCCCGCTGCCTTGGCGGCATGGAGAACTGCATCCACATTTCTCAGGTCACCGGCATCGTGGAAGGCGAGAACCCGCCCATCGGCCAGATGGCCGCTCCCGGTGCTGCTACCGAAGTGGATCTGAAGGTTGCCAACCTGATCGTTCCGCAGATCCCCAACGGTGCCTGCCTGCAGCTGGGCATCGGCGGTATGCCCAATGCCATCGGCAGCCTGATCGCACAGAGCGATTTGAAGGATCTGGGCGTGCACACCGAAATGTATGTGGATGCCTTTGTGGATATCGCCAAGGCCGGCAAGATCACCGGTGCACGCAAGCAGCTGGACAAGGGCCGTCAGGTCTACGCCTTCGGTGCCGGCACCCAGAAAATGTACGATTACCTGAACGATAACCCGGAGTGCATGTCTGCACCCGTGGACTACACCAACGATATCCGCAGCATCTCCGCACTGGATAACTTTATTTCCATCAACAACGCTGTGGACATCGACCTGTTCGGTCAGGTGAACGCCGAGACTGCAGGCCTCAAGCACATCTCCGGTGCCGGCGGTCAGCTGGACTTCGTTCTGGGCGCATACCTTTCCAAGGGCGGCAAGAGCTTTATCTGCCTGTCCTCTACCTTCTTTAATAAGAAGACCGGCCAGCTGGAGAGCCGCATCCGTCCCACTCTGGAAAACGGCAGCATCGTCACCGATACCCGTGCCAACATCCACTACCTGTGCACCGAGTACGGCTGCGTGAACCTGAAGGGCCTGACCACCTGGGAAAAGGCCGAAGCTCTGATCAGCGTAGCACATCCCGACTTCCGTGAAGACCTGATCAAGGAAGCCGAAAAAATGCACATCTGGCGCAGGAGCAACAAAATCTGATAAGTGCCGCGGGGATTCCTTCTGTCCGCGGCTGAAATGGAGTCTATCATGATGGACAAAAAGCCGCACATCAAGCCCTATCTCTACGGGATGTTGGCAGGATTTGGAGCGATCTCCCTGAGCATCATCTTCTTTTTCCTGATCTACCGCTTCGATGGTTTTGGTGATGCCATCTCCACGCTGACCGGCATTCTGATGCCGTTCATCTACGGTGCCGTCATCGCCTACCTGCTCAAACCTGTATGCAACACCATCGAGAGCTTTCTGCGCCGGTTCATCCCGGAAAAGATGCATGGTCTGGTCAATGTGCTGTCCGTTACGCTGACCATCCTGTTCGGCCTGCTCCTCATCTACGCTTTGTGCATGATGATTATTCCGCAGCTCATTACCAGCGTGACCACCCTGTACTACACTGCGCAGCGCAACCTTGCAAAGTTCGTGCAGTGGGCGAATCATGTGGAGTTCATTGAGAACAACCAGCAGATCATGGACATGCTCAACTCTGCTTATGCCACCATCAGCACCAATATCGATGATCTGATCAAGACCCGGCTCCTGCCCTCCATGCAGAACATCGTCAGCGGTGCCGCAGTGGGTGTGCTGAACGTAGTGACCATGGCCAAGAACCTGATCATCGGCATCATCGTGGCCGTGTATATGCTGGCCAGCCGCAAGCGCTTTGTGCAACAGGCCAAGCTGGTGCTCTACAGCATCTTCAAGCCCCGCTGGGCAGAGCTGATCAAGGAAGAAGTGAAGTACGCCGATAAGATGTTCGGCGGTTTCATCAACGGCAAGATCATGGATTCCGCCATCATCGGCGTGCTGTGCTATATCGGCTGCCTGATCTTCAAGTTCCCCAGTGCCCTTCTGGTTTCCGTGATCATCGGCGTGACCAATGTGATTCCCTTCTTCGGCCCGTTCATCGGTGCCGTGCCCGCCACCCTGCTGATCCTCATTCAGAGCCCCATCAAGGCGCTGTGGTTCGTCCTGTTCGTTCTGGTGCTGCAGCAGCTGGACGGAAACGTGATCGGCCCCAAGATCCTGGGCAACACCACCGGTCTTTCCAGTTTCTGGGTACTGTTCGCCATCCTGCTGTTCGGCGGTCTGTGGGGCTTTGTGGGCATGATCGTAGGTGTGCCGCTGTTTGCAGTCATCTATGATGTGATCAAAAAGCTGGTCATCCACGGCCTGAAGCGCAACAAGGAGATCGACCTGCTGCAGACTTACCACGACAACTTCGGTGACCCGGAGGACGATGTTCCGGTAGAAACGTCTGCATCGGAAGCACCTCCTGCCGAAACAAATAATCTATAAATCACAATGCCCCGGCATTCCATGTGATACGCTACCCCTAGAGTAGACAGAGACAAAAGCTCTGAGTACTCTGGGGGTATTTTCATGTCAAGAAAGAACAATCACTCTTCACGATTGACTGCTGCAACAACCGCCGTTACCAGCACCGTCCGTTCATCCAGATGTCGATGCAGGCTCATGTCGGTGCTATGAACCGAGCTGCCTGATACCGATTTTGCACAAAAAATTCGCCGTCTCCTTGTGGAAACGGCGAACAAAAACCTTATATTATTTTTTTCTACTTAACAGCATGCACTTCAGTGATTCAGAGCGGGTCCTGTTTTGTTATTTCTGTTTCGTGCAGGGCTTTCTGGCTGCGTTTTATGCCGTCACTCCACGGTCACGCTCTTGGCCAGATTGCGCGGCTTATCCACGTCACAGCCGCGCAGAACAGCCATATAATAGGCAAACAGTTGCAGCGGCACAATGAGCTGCAGCGGCATCAGGATATCCTCATACTCATCCAGCCGGATCACGGCATCTGCCACGCCTTCCGGCACCACGGCATCCTTTGTGGTAAACAGCAGCACCCTTGCGCCGCGGCTGCGGGTCTCCTTGGCATTGGAAATGGTCTTTTCGTACACCTGTTTCTGGGTGGCCAGTGCGATCACCGGCACGCCATCGGTGATCAGGCTGATGGTACCATGTTTCAGTTCACCGGCTGCATAGGCATCCGAGTGCACATAGCTGATCTCCTTGAGTTTCAGGCTGCCCTCCAGCGAGAGCGCATAGTCGAACCCGCGCCCAATGAAGAAGCAACTCTGGGTGTTCACATAGCGGCTGGCAAGGTACTTGATCTGCTCACAATCTGCAAGGCGCGGCTTGATGACCTCCGGTGCGCGCAGCAGCTGGGCCGTATAGCGGCGGGTCTCTGCCTCGCTCAGCCGTCCGCGCGCATAGGCCAGCCGCAGTGCAAACAGATACAGCACGCACATCTGCACCATATACGCCTTGGTGGATGCTACCGCGATCTCCGGCCCGGCGTAGGTGTACATTACATAATCTGCGGCACGTGCAATGGAGCTGCCCACCACATTCACGATGGCCAGCACCGGCACGCCGCGGCTCTTGGCCAGCTTGAGCGCTGCCAACGTGTCGCTGGTCTCGCCGGACTGGCTGATGATGATGACCAGATCGTTCTTTTCCAGAATGGGGTCCCGGTAACGGAACTCGCTGGCAATGTCCACCTCGGCGGGCACACGGGCCAACGTTTCGATGGCAGATTTGCCCACCATACCGGCGTGCATGGCCGTACCGCAGCCCACCAGATGCACCCGGCCAATACCGCGCAGCACTTCATCGGTCAGCTCCGGGATGCGCAGCACCGGCAGTCCGTCCTCCACACGGGGGCTGACCGTGGCCATAATGG
>ENA-OPFT01000814-OPFT01000814.1-human-gut-metagenome-genome-assembly--contig:-NODE-814-length-17805-cov-2.205915_pt1 | contig 17805 bp, 14 predicted proteins | sample MGYA00241714_ERZ501560 | MGnify/ENA primary metagenome ERZ501560 (study PRJEB25962, sample SAMEA2042392) | human gut metagenome | biome: human gut; feature: human-associated habitat; material: faeces...
TTGCGGATCGGCATCTGCGCCGGTGATGGCTTCACCGATTTTTGCTTTTGCAACGCCCATATATTGATAAGAAGCGTTGGTATGCATGGCAAAATACTGGAAGAAGCTGCCGACGGCGTCTCCGCTTAAGAGAACATCGGCGTGCTCGTTCTGCCGGGTCGGAACAGCATTCAGACGCTGGCGGCCGGTGTGGAACATTCCGCGCACTTCGGCGATGATCTTCTCTGCAGATTTGTCGGAGAAGCGGAGATCCTTGTAGATCTCAATCTCATGATCATCCTTGCGGGAGTTTGTGACAACCTCGATCTCGCAGTCAAAGCCGGAGAAGGTGACATCGACACCGCGGGAATTGCGGATGTGTGTCTGCTTCTGGTTGACGAAAATCTCATAGGAGTTTACGCGGGAATCCTCTTCCGCCTTGATTTCCTGCATAGCCTGCACCAGTTTTACGAGTTTAGCGGTAAGATCGCGGGAAGCATCAGCCATGTCGGCGCTTGCCTGGGCATCCGATGGCTCTGCAACAGGGTACCATGGGTTCTGCACAAACTGTGCGGCGAACAGCGCCTGGTCAATTTCCTGCTTCATTTCTTCGCGGGAAATGCCCTGGTGGATCTCTTTTTCTGCGCTTCCGCGGAATTTTCCATCCTCACTGTCGACAAAGACGGTCAGAAACGTATGAGTTACTTTTTTCGCGCGGCTCATGTCGAGCTTCTGACCGATGAAAAATGCCTCGCGGGATTCGGTCTGCTCTTCGCGGATCAGAAAGTCGCTGGCTTTGCTTGTTTTTAATACATCGTATAATTCGTTCATCAGCCTAACCTCACTTTACATTTCAGATACGGGCCGCCATCGCTGACTTTGACCCATTCTTTGTGACCTTTTCCGCACATGCCGGAGCCGAAGAGCTCTTCTTTGTCGGAAACCATGGAGATGCTCTTTAAGAGATCCGGAACGTAGCCGGTCAGGGTGACAGGAGATACGACTTTTCCGGTCAGCTTACCGTCTTTGATCTCGCGGCCGAGTCCGACCATGCACTGGATGCCCCAGTGTTTCGGGTCTTCCATACCGGACTGAACGCTTTCGAGAAGATAGCCGTGCTCAATCGAAGCGATCATATCATCGAGTTTATCTGTGCCTGCGGTGAAGTAGGTGTTGGTCATACGGGAGTAGACTTTGCGCTCGAAGCTCTCGCGTTTTCCGTTTCCGGTCGGCGTGGTGCCAAGGCGGAGTGCGCTTACGAGATCGCTGATGCCGGTAACGAGTGTACCGTGGTCGATGACCGTGGTGTCGGTGCCGGGCGTTCCCTCATCATCAAAAAGATAACTGCTGACCTGCTGTGCGCCGACAGCTCCGTCGTGCATGGAGGAGAGCTGGGAGGCAACAGGCTTGCCGATATACTCTTTGGCGAGTGCGCGGTCTTTGACAAACATATCCATCTCGACACCGTGTCCGAATGCCTCGTGTGCAATCACGCCGGTGACATCCGGTGCGGTGATGACATCGTACATGCCAGGGGTGACCGGATCGGAGTGGAGCTTGTCGTACAGAACGGCGATGATTTCCTCAACAATCGCATCCATCTCATTTAAGATTTCCACGCCTTTCAGGCCGGAGCAGGAACGGTACGACATATTCTGTTTTCCGTTTTCTGTGCCGATTGCGGAAAGGGAGCCCTCCGAGAAAGCGTAGGACTGCATCAGATCCTTTTTGGAGGAGAGGAACAGCTTGTTGACACGGGCGAAGCTGACGGTACTCTGGAATTCCAGAATTCCTTCATGGGCAGCGCCGGCGTTGCAGAGCTTCCGAAGGTGGGAGAGAATCTCCTCTGCGGAGACGGTCTCCGGGTCAATCTCGATTTCATTCTGCATCGTTTTGGTGATGGCTTCTTCCTGCACGAGAGGAGACTCCATCTGCGCGATGCCGAGTGCCTTTAATGCCTGAAATTCGGATTTCAGCGCGGAAGTAATTTCCTCCGCAAGATCTGCGGCATCGGTGAGGTTGTTGAAGGAATATTCGGTGTAGGAACCGTCCTGCCATGCACGGACAACGAAGCCGCGTTCACAGAAGTGATAATCGCCGACGGTGGTCTGATGCATGCTGACGCGGTAGGTCGTACCTTTGACATCGGTGCAGAGCACGCTGACATAATCGAATTCGCGCTCGAGCAGACGGATCAGTTCCTGAATCTGTGGTTTGATTTCCACAAGATAGGATGACATTGGAACCTGCATAAGTTTGGTGTCCTTTCTGGAGCCTGCCGGAGTGTTCGATAGAGAACCTGCGCCGGGGCTCAAAATAATAGAATCCGGAAAAAATAGTTTCGAAAAAATCCCGAACATAGTTTCATTATAGAAGTGGGAAATGGAAAAAGCAATAAAAAAAGGTTGACAAAATGAATTTTGATGATATACTTTGAATATCAAAACATTTGAAAAGAAAAATGTTTGAGAATGAAATAAGCAAGAGGACAGTAAGGTGAAAAACGGCAGAATTGCGGGAACCGGTTCGTATGTACCGGAGACGATATGGAAAAATGAAGATCTGGAAAAGATGGTGGATACGAGCGATATCTGGATCCGGGAGCGGACGGGAATCGGTGCGCGCCACATAGCCGGGGAGGAGACGGTTGCCCAAATGGCAGTAAAGGCGGCGAGAAGAGCGCTGGAAAATGCCGGGATCTGTTCGACAGAGCTGGATCTGATTCTCGTCGGAACCTCTTCGTCGGAGAGTATCATTCCGAATACCGCCTGTCTTGTGCAGGATGAAATCGGTGCTTTCCGTGCCGCCTGTCTCGATGTCAGCGCCGCCTGCACCGGGTTTCTTGCGGTGTATGAACTGGGCCAGCTGTATATCCGGAGCGGCAAGGCAAAAAACGTGCTGCTGATCGGCGCAGATGCCCTGAGCCGCCTGGTGGACTGGCACGACCGCGGAACCTGCATTCTGTTCGGGGACGGCGCGGGAGCCATTGTGCTGACGGCGGAGGAACAGGAGACAAAAGCGTGCGAAAAGATCCATTCCGATGGAGAAAAAGGCGTGTCGCTGACCTGCGAAAAGGGAACGTATCTGCAGATGGACGGCCGTGCCGTGTTCCAGTTTGCCTTATCCCGCGTGCCGGAAGTCATCCGCGAGGTGCTCGCGGAAGCCGACATGGCGGTCGAAGAGATTGATGCGTTTATCCTTCATCAGGCAAACAGCCGCATCATCGACGGCGTGGCAAAACGACTGAAGGCACCGAAAGAAAAATTTCCGCGGAATATCGAAGCATACGGCAATACGTGTGCGGCGAGCATTCCGATTCTGCTGGATGAGTGGAACCGGTCTGGCAGAGCCCAAAAAGGACAGAGAATCGTTCTCTCCGGTTTCGGAGCAGGACTGATCTGGGGCGCGGCGTACCTGGAATGGTAAGAAACGCCCATATAAAATAAGAAGAATAAGAAAAAAAGTGAGGACAAAAACATGTTAGAAAAAGTAAAAGAAACCGTAGCAGAAGCACTGGGAGCAGATATCGATACCATCACAGCGGAGACTTCCTTCAAAGAGGATCTCGGAGCAGATTCCCTGGATCTGTTTGAAATGGTCATGTCCCTCGAGGACACCTGCGGCGTGGAAATCCCGACCGAGGATCTGGAAACGATGGTAACTGTCGGTGATGTTGCAGAGTATCTGGAGCAGCACAAAAACTAAGAAAGATCGGGAAGCAGGAGGAAGCGATTCATGATCACAGAAGTGACAAAATTACTCGGGATTCAGTATCCAGTCATTCAGGGCGGCATGGCCTGGGTGGCGGAGCATCATCTGGCAGCGGCAGTTTCCGAGGCCGGCGGCCTTGGCCTCATCGGAGCATCGGCGGCACCGGCAGAGTGGGTTCGGAATGAAATCCGCGAAGCAAAAAAACTGACGGACAAACCGTTCGGCGTCAACATCATGCTGATGAGCCCGTATGCGGATGAGGTGGCAAAAGTGGTTGCCGAGGAAGGCGTAAAAGTCGTTACGACGGGCGCAGGAAATCCGGAGAAATATATGGAACTGTGGAAAAACGCTGGTATCCGCGTCATCCCGGTGGTCGCTTCTGTGGCTCTTGCAAGACGAATGGAGCGCGCAGGCGCAGATGCCGTTGTGGCAGAAGGATGTGAGTCCGGCGGCCATATCGGCGAGACGACAACGATGGCACTCGTTCCGCAGGTGGCAGATGCCGTAAAAATTCCGGTCATTGCGGCCGGTGGAATTGCGGACGGACGCGGCATGGCAGCAGCCTTTATGCTGGGTGCCGAGGCGGTTCAGATGGGAACGCGTTTTGTCGCTTCGAAAGAGGCCGTTGTGCATGAAAATTACAAGCAGCTGGTGATCAAGGCGAAAGATATTGATACCCGCGTGACAGGCCGCACAACCGGTCATCCGGTGCGGGCGATCCGAAATGAGATGACACGCCATTATCTGGAACTGGAAAAAGAGGGAGCTCCGTTCGAAGAGCTGGAAAAACTGACGCTCGGCGGTCTTCGAAGAGCCGTTTTGGACGGCGATGTCAAAACCGGAAGCGTGATGTCCGGTCAGATTGCAGGTATGGTAAAAGACGAGAAAAGCTGCAAAGAAATCATAGAGCAGATGATGAATGAGATGGAAGAACTTCTGAAAGGAGCACCGGCGCGGTTATGAGTAAAACAGCATTTATGTTTCCTGGACAGGGTTCCCAGTGTGTCGGCATGGGCGCGGATTTTTATGAAGCATGTCCGAAAGCGAGAGCCGTCTACGATATGGCATCCGAGCTGATCGGGATTGATATGAAAAGACTCTGTTTTGAGGAAAATGAACATCTGGATCAGACAGAGTTTACCCAGATTGCACTGCTGACAACCGGAATGGCGATGGAGCAGTCCATCCGGGCGTGCGGCCTTACGCCGGATGTGACAGCGGGCCTCAGCCTTGGCGAGTACAACGCGATTGTGTCCGCCGGCGGTATGGAAATGGCGGATGCGATGAAGGTCGTCCGCAGAAGAGGCATCCTGATGGAGGAGGCCGTTCCGGCAGGCGAGGGCGCGATGGCGGCGGTGCTCGGCATGGAAGATGCAAAAATCGAAGAGATTTTGAGCGGGATTTCCGGCGCCTACATTGCCAATTACAACTGCCCGGGTCAGATTGTCATCACCGGATATGAGGCGGCAGTGGCAGAGGCTTCGGAAAAGTTAAAAGAAGCAGGCGCAAAGCGGGTACTTCCGCTGAACGTAAGCGGCCCGTTCCATTCCCCGATGATGGAAGCTGCGTCCCAGGGGCTGACCGAAGCGCTCGAGGGCGTCGGCTTTATGGAGTTGAAGATTCCGTATGTGACGAATGTAACCGGCCAGTATGTGCGTGATACTGCACTGACGCGCGGCCTTCTGATCCAGCAGGTGGCATCCGGTGTGCGGTGGCAGCAGAGCATCGAGGCAATGATTGCGGACGGCGTTGATACCTTCGTGGAGATCGGACCGGGAAGAACACTGACCGGCTTTTTAAGAAAAATCAACCGGGAGGTAAAAGGTTACAATATCCGCACCTATGAGGAAATGCATCAGGTGTGCGAAACTTTATTATAGATAGTGGATTATGCAGCAGGAGAATGAGATGTTAAGTGGAAAAACAGCAGTAGTAACGGGCGCATCCCGCGGAATCGGGCGTGCGATTGCAGAAAAACTGGCGGCGGAGGGAGCCTTTGTTGTCATCAATTACAATGGTTCAAAAGAGGCGGCCGAAACCGTGCTTGCGGGAATCCGCGCGGCAGGAGGAGACGGCTGCGTGATGCAGTGCAATGTATCGGATTTTGCGGCGTGTGAAGCGTGGATGAAGGAAATTCTTGCTTTGTATGGGAAAATCGATATTCTGGTCAACAACGCGGGCATCACAAAGGACGGCCTTCTGATGGGCATGTCGGAGGAAGCCTTCGACCGTGTCATTGAGACAAACCTCAAGGGAACGTTCAACTGCATCCGCTTTGCGGCACGGCCGATGATCCGTCAGAAGAGCGGCTGCATCATCAACATGGCTTCTGTGGTCGGCGTGGCAGGAAACGCCGGACAGGCAAATTATGCGGCATCGAAAGCAGGTGTGATCGGCCTGACGAAAACAGCGGCACGGGAACTGGCATCCCGCGGCATCCGCGTCAATGCGATTGCGCCGGGCTTTATTGAGACTGATATGACGGAGGTTCTTTCGGATAAAGTGAAAGAAGCATCCGTATCCCAGATTCCGCTCGGCCATTTCGGAAAGCCGGAGGATGTGGCAAACCTGGCTGCATTTCTGGCATCCGAAGCGGCAGCTTACATCACCGGACAGGTGATTCACTGCGACGGCGGCATGGTGATCTAAGAAAAGGAGAGTTGGAATGAAGAGAAGAGTAGTCATCACAGGGCTGGGTGCGGTAACCCCGATTGGAAATACCGTGGAGGAATTCTGGAACGGCGTCCGCAAGGGAGCCTGCGGAATCGGAACGATTACGAAATTTGATACAGCAGAATATAAAGTACATCTGGCAGGCGAGGTCAAAGGCTTCGTGGCAAAAGAACGCATGGATTTCAAGGCGGCAAGACGAATGGGAACTTTCTCCCAGTATGCCGTTGCGGCAGCAAAAGAAGCGTTTGCAGATGCCGGCATTTCCATGGAGAATGAAGATCCGTTCCGCGTCGGCGTTCTGGTGGGCTCCGGCGTCGGTGATCTGAATGCATGCGAGCAGGCGAAAGCCAAAATTGATGCCGGAAATCAGTCCCGCGTCAACCCGTTTACCGTTCCGGTGATGATTGCGAACATGGCGGCGGGAAACGTTGCGATTGCACTCGGCGCGAAAGGAAAATGTACCAGCGTGGTGACGGCGTGTGCGACAGGAACGCACTGCATTGGCGATGCTTTCCGCGCAATTCAGTACAACGACGCGGACATCTGTGTGGCAGGCGGTGCGGAGAGCGCAATTACGCCGGTCGGCGTGGCAGGCTTTTCGGCACTGACCGCACTTTCCGAGTCGGAAGATCCGCTGCGGGCTTCGATTCCATTTGATAAGGACCGGAACGGTTTCGTCATGGGCGAGGGCGCCGGCATTCTCGTACTTGAGGAGCTGGAGCACGCGAAACAGCGCGGCGCGAAGATCTATGCAGAGGTAGTCGGATACGGCGCAACCTGCGATGCGTACCACATTACTTCTCCATTGGAAGATGGAAGCGGTGCGGCACGTGCGATGGAGCTTGCGATGGAAGAAGCGGGAGTAAAACCGGAAGAAGTTACTTATATTAATGCACACGGAACGTCCACACATCACAACGATCTGTTTGAAACGCGTGCGATCCGGAAAGCCTTCGGTGATGCGGCAGACCATGTGCTGGTCAACTCGACGAAATCGATGGTCGGTCATCTGCTCGGCGCGGCAGGCGGTGTGGAAGCTGTTGTCTGTGCGAAATCCATTCAGGACGGCTTCGTGCATCAGACGATTGGAACAAAGGAAGCAGATGCGGAATGCGATCTGAATTACTGCATCGGCGCTCCGGTGGAAACCGATGTGAAACTGGCAATGAGCAATTCACTTGGTTTTGGCGGCCACAATGCGGTGCTGCTGTTTCAGAAATATGAATAAAGCGGCATCGTGTTCCGGTGCAGAAAGGAAAATAAGATGGAATTAGATCAGATTTTACAGTTGATTGATAAAGTTTCGGATTCTTCGCTGACCGCGTTTGATTACGAGGCTGATGGGATCAAGATTGCCATGGAGCATGGAAAAGCAGTTCCGGTGCAGGTGCAGATGAGCGGGGTTCCATCCGGTGCCGGTCTGCAGATGGCAGAGATGATGGGCGGAGCAAATGGCGTGACAGCGAAAGAAGCAGCCATGCCGGAGAGAAAAGAAACGGCAGGAAAAAATACAGCGGCTGAGGAGCACAGTGAAGCAGAAGAAGGCGTTTTTGTGACATCCCCGCTGGTCGGAACGTTTTACACAGCTCCGGCAGAGGATGCCGAGCCGTTTGTGAAGGTCGGCGACACCGTGAAAAAGGGACAGGTCGTAGCAATCGTGGAGGCCATGAAGCTGATGAATGAGATCGAGAGTGAAGTGGACGGCGTGATTGCGGAGGTTCTGGTGAAAAACGGCGAGATGGTTGATTACGGAAAACCGCTGTTCCGGGTAAAAGCGTAAAGCCGGGACGAGAAAGGAAGCAGCGAATGAACAGTTTGACAACGAAACAGATTCAGGAGATTATTCCACACAGACATCCGTTTCTGCTGGTGGATTACATAGAAGATTTTGAGCCGGGCGAATTCGGCATTGGGTATAAATGTGTGACGTACCGCGAGGATTTTTTTGCGGGTCATTTTCCGCAGGAGCCGGTGATGCCGGGCGTGCTGATTATCGAGGCGCTGGCGCAGGTCGGTGCGGTTGCGATTCTTTCTCTTGACGAGAATAAGGGAAAAATTGCATTTTTCGGCGGCATCAACAAGTGCCGCTTTAAGGGAAAAGTGAAACCGGGAGACAAGCTTCGTCTGGAGACGAAAATTATCCGCCACAAGGGACCGATGGGCGTCGGGGAAGCGGTTGCTTCGGTCGACGGCAAGGTGGTCGCGCAGGCGGAACTGACCTTTATGGTGGGGGCAGCACAATGATTCGAAAAGTTTTGATTGCAAACCGTGGGGAGATCGCGGTCCGGATTATCCGGGCATGCCGTGAGATGGGAATTCTCACGGTTGCTGTTTATTCGGAGGCGGACCGGGAGGCACTGCATGCGCAGCTCGCGGATGAGGCGGTGTGCATCGGGCCGGCACCGTCGAAGGACAGTTATTTAAATATGGAACGTATTTTGAGTGCAGCGCTTGTGACGGGGGCGGATGCGGTTCATCCGGGATTTGGATTCCTGTCGGAGAACAGCACGTTTGCGCGGAGATGCCAGGAGTGCCACATTACGTGGATTGGGCCATCTCCTGAGGTGATGGACCGGCTGGGTAATAAGTCTGAGGCGCGAAATACGATGCAGGCAGCCGGTGTGCCGGTGATTCCGGGGACGAAGGAACAATACTTGGTGTTGTCGGTGCCGGGCTTGCTGTGGCAGGTGTTGTTGGCGCCGGATTTGATGTTGCAGGTGTTGTCGGGATCGGGCTTGGTGTTGCCGGATTTGTTGGAGCTGGACTTGGTGTGATCGGATCCGGCTCCGACACCTTTGTCCATTTCGCAAAAAGTACCATAGTCCCAATATGTCCCTTTGGTATCTCTGTTATTCTTAAGGTAAATCCCGCATCCTTATACCAGCCATCAAAAGTATAACCTTCTTTTACCGGATCCTGCAATGGAATTGCCACCGAAACCGGAAGGTAAGTTGACGGGTTTTCTGCCGCATTGGTTCCGCCATCTAATTCGTAATCTATCCGATACTCATTCAATGCAATCTTTATATCTACATTCAGTTTGCAATTATATCCACAGTTATAAGTATAAGTAACGTTTGTTGCCTTTGGGTTAAATAGCAAAACACCATCTTTTAATGCTGCGCCTGTTATGTCGGATATACTCTCTGCATCCCAGCCGGGAAGCTGTGCCATATTTATCTCAACAATATCGACCAGCGAAACACGGCTGCTTGGTACAGTTGCTTTTGTAAAATTGTCTGGTACTTTTAATATTATTAACGGATTATTGTCAACGCCAAATGACCAATCAGCCGGATACAAGTTCGAATTTTGGCTGAGATCCAAAGCGGAGATCTTATTATCGCTGCACTTCAGTATTCTCAGTTTCTGATTCGCACTTACATCGAGACTTGTCAACTGATTATTTTGGCACTCCAAATTCTTCAAGTCCGGATTTTTGCTCACATTAAGGCTCGTAATCTGATTTTCCGAAATATATAAAGATTGCAGTTTTTCATTGGCACTGACACTCAGACTTGCCAATTGGTTACTTGAACAATTTAACTCCGTTAAGTCTGGATTTTTGCCGACATTCAGACTTGTCAATTGGTTATTTTCACAACTCAATTTTTGCAACTGTTTATTTTGACTCAGATTCAGTTCCGTAATCTGATTTTGATAACATGCTAAATTAGTTAATACCGGACTGCCACTTATATCCAGACTTGTCAGTTTATTATTATAGCACCTCAGTATAGTCAGATTTGCCAGATTACTGACATCCAGACTTGTCAGTTTATTCCCACTACAGTACAGTTCTTGCAATGCGGTGTCTCCGCTTACCTTCAAACTTGTCAGGTTATTCCCCCAGCACCCCAGTGTAGTCAGATTTTCCAGATTACTGACATCCAGACTTGTCAATTGTTTATTATTATAAACATACAGCCTTTTTAAATTCGTATTTTGTCTTACATCTAAGCTCGTCAACCAACTGCCCTCACACTCCAGATCCAGAAGTTCTGTATTCTTTTGCAAATTGATATTCTTTATTAGATTTTGGGAGAACTTTAATGTCTTTAATTTTTTATTGTTCGTCACATCCAGACTTTCCAACCAATTTGTACTACAGTTTAATGTGGTTAATTCCAGATTATTACTTAAATCTAATGTGTTTAATTTATTGTTATCACATTCCAATGTGGTTAATTCCGGATTATTACTTAAATTTAAGCTGGTTAATTCATTGTCATCACAATTCAATATCCGGAGTTTGGAATTTCCCGTCATATCTAAGTCAGTCAACTTGTTTCCCAGACAAGATAACTCCTGTAATTCCGTAAAATGTTCGATTCCTTTCAGATTGAGAGCTTTTTCTTCACTAAAATTTTTACTCATATTAATTGAAGTTACAGCCTCTATCTCATCCTGTGACAGTTCGCCATCTCCATTCGAATCACATACATTGCGGACATATGTTTGGAATGCCGAATCCGGAAAATTTGTATCATTAATTTGCACATCCGATGCTTCTGCTTTTACAGGTGCCGCCGTATAACAACATACTGTCATTCCAAATAACAATATCCCCAGTCCCAGTTTACGTAGTCCAACTCTAATCATATTGATTCCTCCATTTCTTTCTTATGTATCCTCTTTCATGAACCATTATTATATGATTATACCACAAATCCATTTTCATGGCAATTCCAAACATTATCACTATGATAGAGGTATGATAAATCGTTTTAACAGACAAAAAAAGAGGCTGCCGCCTCACGATTTTTTAATCGTTAAAGCGACAGCCCTTTCTTGTTTGCGTATAGTTTTATGCAATAAGACGGTTCTATTCTTCTTACTTGCTATACTTCCTGCGAACTATAAACTCGTTTTATGGCTTTTACTTTACTGCTGAGTCCTTTTTTACGCAACAGTTTCCGATATTCCTTAATCTTTGATTTTGGCACTTTCACAATTGTTTTCTTGGTAATGCCTTTGAATGCGTTCTTCGCAACATTCTTTGCTTTCAGCTTCCTGCTCTTAATGACAAGCAGCTTCAATTTCTTGCATTTGCTAAACGCTTTTTTGCCAATTTTTGTAATATTCTTTCCAATGATAATCTTGGTAATTTTATTATTTTTCATAAATGCCTTGCTGGAAATAGAAGTCACACGGTAGGTCACTCCATTGACTTTCACAACCGCAGGAACTTTTACTTTTCCTTTGGCATTTTTCGCCGGTTTCTCATATTCTACTTCCGGATTCGTCGCATCGGCATTCGTTATCTTGAACGTCGATCCCTGACTGTCTTTAATAAATGTTCCTTCTTCGTTCCCTTCCTCTGCCGGTGCTTCCGTCGGTTTCTGTGTCGGTTGTGCGGTCGGCTGCTGTGTTGGCGCAAGCGTTGCACTCTGTGTCGGAGTTGTCGGCGTCGGACTTGGTGCTGCCGGGGTCGTCGGGGCCGGACTTGACGTAGCCGTCGGTGCTATAGTTGGAGTTGGCACTGCCGTCGGTGTCGGAATTGGTGTCGGAGTTGGTTTCGGCACCTCCGTCCACTTCGCATAAAGAGTCATATTTCCAACATGTCCCTTTGCTATCTCGGTTATTTTTGATGTAAATGCCGCATCTTCATACCAGCCATCAAAGGTATAGCCTGCTTTTACCGGAGCCTGCAATGCAATCGATGTCGAAGTCGGATGGTAGAATGACGGGTTTGCCGCTGCATTGGTTCCACCATTTAACTCATAATTTATCTGATACGGATTCAATCTAATAGTTAAAGTTACAGCCAGAGTAAAATTGTGTCCGCAGTCATAAGTATAAGTAACCTCTTTATCAATAGCTGCTTCTGAACTAATATCTTCCTCTGTTAAATTAAATACCAAAACATTATCTACTAATGTTGCGCCGTTTATATTTTCTATACTATCTGCGTCCCAGCCGGAAATCTGTCCCATATCGATCTCAGCGGTATCATATATATACATAGCGCTTGGCAAATTTTTATTCTCATACTTAGCTGTTACTTTGAATATCTTGAGCGGATTATTGTCCCACTCTAGGGTAGACAAGCTCGAATTTTGGCTGATATCCAACCCATCAATCTCATTATCCTGACAAAGCAACGTGTTAAGATACAGATTCTTACTCACATCAAGACTTTTCAAGTGATTATTAGAACATTGCAGCGTATACAAACTTGTATTGGCACTGACATCCAGACTTGTCAATCCATTTTCTTCGCAGAACAAATGCATCAAGTCCGGATTCTTACTCACATCAAGGCTCTTGATGCCCTTATTATGTGAAGTATATAAATGTATCAATGCCGTATTGGCGCTGACATCCAGACTTGTCAAACGGTTATATACACAACGCAAAGAGTCAAGTTTTGTATTCGCTTTTAACTCCAGCGTTGTCAACTTGTTACTTCCACAATCTAACTTCGTTATGTCCGGATTCTTGCTGACATCCAGAGTCGTTAAACTATTATTTGCGCAATGCAATTCCTCCAACTGTGTATTTCGACTCAGATCCAGCTCTGTGATCCCATTTTGACCACATGATATGTACGTTAATTTCAAACTGTCACCTATATCCAGTCTTGCCAATCTGTTATCCTCGCAGTTCAGTTTTTTTAATGCGGTATCTCCGCTTATATTTAAGCTCGTCAGGTTATTGTTAAAGCACTCCAGTGTAGTCAGATTTGGCTTATTACTGACATCCAAAACTGTCAATTTTTCAGCATAAAAACAATACAAACCTTCTAATTTCGTATTCTGACTTACATCTAAGCTCGTCAGCGGATTCTTTCCACAGTCCAGCTCCAGCAATTCTGTATTCTTGCTCAGATCAATACTGCCGATCTGATTTCCATAAAAAGATAACTTTTGCAGGGCTGTATTTCCGCTCACATCCAATTCCGTCAATTCATTGTTTCTACAGTCCAATTCAGTTAATTTGGGAAAATACCCGATTCCTTTCAGAGATTTTATTTTTGTTCGACCGCTCCCGTTACCGTTCACATTAATTTTCGTTACTGCGTTTCTCTCAGCTTCTGACAACTTTCCATTGCCGTCGTCATCAAATTTACCAACATCTTCTCGAAATGTGGCATCCGGAAATGTCGTGTCAATAATCGGCACATCCGGTTCTGCTGCTTTTACAGGTGCCGCCGTAGAACAGCATACTGCCATTCCAAATAACAATATCCCCATCCCTAGTTTACGTAGTCCAAATTTACTCATATATTTTCCTCCATTTCCATAACCTTGCATACCTACGTGCTTATTATATTATACCACCAATTCCGCTTCTTGACAATTCCAAACATTATCACTATGATAGAAAAAAAGACCACCCGGAGGTTTCTCATGCCAACATTACATAAACAACGAATCACCCAAAAATATACTGTCGATGATATCCTTTTTCTCCTCGGCTGGCTGCTCTTTCTGCCGTTTGTGGCACTGGTAATTTTTTACAATATCGGGTGGATTCACCCTACCGAGTGGCTGCCTCCATGCCTGTTTCATTTTGTCACCAAACTTCCCTGTCCGGGATGCGGTGGAACACGTGCCTTTACCGCCGTTCTGCATGGCGATCTGATTCATTCGTTTTTGTATCATCCGGTCGTTCCGTATTGTTTCCTCTTATATGTTATTTTTATGGTGACACAGACGATTGAACGGGTTTTTCGCAAGAAAACAAACCTGCGATTTCACGGACTTTCGTTTCGTCTGGAATATGTTTACGTAGCGGTGATCCTCATTTTGGTGCAATGGATCATAAAAGTAATAGCGGTCATCGTGTGACGACCGCTATGTTTTTTCAGTACCCGGAACAGGCATCCGCCTGTTCGAGCATCAATACGACGAAATGTCTACGCGGAAAAACTGCTGCATCCACTGCATCACTTCGTTTTCGTTGTTCGGATCAATATTATTGATGGATTGCAGATTCTCGACTGTGACATTGGACCAGTCGATCATCATTGCAAAGGAAACGATCATAAAAGCATTAAGTACAAGTCCCAGAATGTTCAGCACGAGACCGATGATCCCGAGTGTTCTTCCGGTGCCGCTTCCCTTTATAACACTGATGATGGAAAAGATTCCACCGATGATACTAAAAACCAGTCCTGCACCCAAACACATACAGCAGAGAATGGAAACGATTCCGAGGATAAGACCTGCGATCCCAAATCCTTTTTTGTCACTCTGTATTACTACGCTCTGTTCATTTTCTTCCATAATTTTCCTCCTTTTTTATTTCTTTAGAAAATAAAAAAAGCCTAGAGCCTCATAAGAAACTCTAGACTTTAATATATTATCTTTTACAACTTTATTATATCACAAAGGCTTCGTTTTGTCAACTCTTTTTTGATTATTTTGAAGTTGTTATAGTCTTAGTTGACGACCAAGCTCCGTAATACTTTACTCCCTTGACTGTTGTGTAGGAGCGAACTCTTACATAATACTTTGCCTTAGACTTGAGCTTTGAAACTGTTTTTGAAGATGTGTTCTTGCTTGTGATAGTTGCCTTTGAAGCGTTCTTGAAGCTTGAGCTTGTTGAATACTGAACTTCATAGCCTGTTGCTGAACCCTTCTTTACCCAAGTCACGGAGAAGCCCTTTGACTTTGCAGAAAGCTTCTTTATTTCTTGCTTTGCTGGGAAGATTTTAAATGTCTTTGTGATAGTGCCGGAATATGAGCCTTTGCCTGTGATCTTTACAGTTGCTGTGCCGACGTTTTTGCTATTGGAATAGGAAACTGTATAATCTGTACCGCTCTTGAGAGTCTTGCCGTTATACCTTACTGCGATTTTCTGTGTGATAGCCTTGCCTGTGAAAGTCTTTGCGGAAATGCCAGAAACAGAAGCCTTTGTGAAATCGTACTTAGCTGTTGTAACGCTGTTTGCCGACGACCAAGCACCGTAATATGTCTTGCCACCTACAACTGTGTATGAACGAACTCTTACATAATATTTTTTGCCTGCTGTAATGCCACTTACTGTGCAATAGTCAGGCTTGTTCTTTGAAAGCCTTCTTATGCTTGATGAAGTGAAGTTGGAGTTTGTGGAATACTGAACTTCATAACCTGTTGCAGAGCCCTTCTGCGCCCAATCAGCAAAGAAGCCCTTATATCTTGTTTCAAGCTTCTGAATATTCTGCTTTGCAGGGTTAATAGTGAAGGTCTTTGACACTGTGCCTGCGTATGTGCCAATACCTGTTACTGTAACAGTTGCCGTGCCAATGTTCTTGTTGTTCTTATATGACACGTTATAATCCACACCGTTTACAAGTGACTTCCCGTCTTGTACAACAGTAACATTTGGCTTTTGAGCCTGTCCACTATATTCATATGTAGAAGAGCTTAGAGTTACGTTTGCAGTTGATATTGAAGGAGCTGTAAGGTTTACAAAGGCTTTGAATGTGCCACTGTAGTTACCCTTGCCCTCAAATATAACGGTCATTGTTCCAATAGAATCATTGTTTGTGTATGTAGCTGTATAGTCTACTCCCTTTGTTAATGATACCCCATTAAGAGTAACTTTATCGATAGAATGTACAGGGACACCCTTATATGCAACAGATGCGGGAAGGGAGATATTACAATCACCTATAGGTCTCTTTTCTATATTATAACACTGAGCCCATCCGCCAAAGTATTTGCCAATACCATTTACCGCTAGGTCTGCAGTTCCAGCATTGATGTTATTTCTGTATGTTACAGTGTAATCAACGCCTTCTTTAAGTGCAGTGTTCCCTTTCTTTACAGTAATAGCAGGAGTTTTAGCAGTTCCGTCATAAACAAATGAGTTCTTGTCTATATTCATCGTTGCAACCATATCCAACGGGATTCTAGTTGTCTTCTGAATACTTCCAGTAAAGTTGCCTATTCCTGATACTTTAACGTTCCATGCTCCTGTATCTTTGTTATATGTAGAAGATAGTATATAGTCTTCATTTTCAACCAGTTCTTTACCGTTATATGTTATGTGTGCAAATGGTTTATCTATAACATTGCCACTTTCTTCAGGAGCCTTTACGTCTATTGAACAGCTGGATATGTCTCTTGCCTTTATTTTATAGGTTGCACTTACATTGCCTTTTGCTTTATTCTTTCCCGTAATCGTAACTGTGGCCATTCCTGCATTAACGTTATTACTATAAGAAACGTCATAGTTGCTCTTGTCAACGCCTTTTACAACGATCTCAGGCTTTATTTCGTCACCTGTATAAGTCCACTCCCCGCTTAAACTTATAGTATAGCCTGAAAGATCGATGATGTCCGGCTTTTGAGAGTTAGTTATGCGGAATCTGTATGTGACTGAGCCACAATAATTGCCACAACCTTTTATGATGAAACTGCCATATCCTTCACTGTTTCCGCTTATATTGTCTTTATATGATACAGTATAGCTTCCACTTGGCAAATTTGTTGTAAAAGCAGGCTTTATCTCTGCTCCAGTGTACGCATAACTTGTTCGCTCAAGCTTTGCAGCGTCTATACTGAGCTGACAAGGATAAATAGTGAACGTATCACTTGTTTGCCCAGAAACATTACTGCCTTTTGCTGTTACTTTTACAGTAGCCGTGCCTGCATTAATATTATCTGCATATGCTACATTATATTCAGATGCAGAAATAATATCGCCATTAGCCTTCTTAAGCGTTACTTTAGGTTCTATTTTGCTTCCCGTATAACGAAGCTTTCCGTCTGTTCCGCAGTCTACGGAAATGGTTGCAGCTTCCAATGGATAAACTGCGTCTTCACCATTGTTTAGTTTAATGTTCAGTCCCCATTTTAAAGCATTCTGATGCTGCTCATTGTCTGTTGGATAATGGAGCTTTGTGGGCTTTCCAAAAGAAGCTTGATAGAACTTTGCTTCGGAAGTAAAGTACACATCTTTAAGATTATCGCAACCAGCAAATGCCTTTGAATGAACGGTCTGAAGATTTTTAGGGAGAGATACTTTTTCCAAAGAGTCACAGTTTTCAAATGCACTAGGGCGGATATACCAAGTGTACTGGTCCAGTCCTATCTTCTCCAGACTGCTGTAATTCTTGAAAGCACCGTCACTAATAGAACCTATTTTTATAAAGTTGATCTCCTTTATATCTGAAACATATGGAGCCCAAGGTTCGTCACTTTGGCTATCGAACACGGCCATATTTGTTCCATTGCCCTCAAGAGTGAGCTTGTTGTCTGCATAGGTCCACTTCCCCACGTAATCGCCGCTTGAGTTATACATCTTAAATGTACCACTAGCTGAGTCGGCGGCAAATACACCAACGACAAAGGTGTTTTCCACAAGCAATGCGGCAAGCACGCTACTTGTGATTATTTTTTTGATTCTGCTCATAAATAGCCCTCCTTATTTTTCATTTATATATATTATTTTATCACAAAAAAACAAAAATTTTTTTGATTTGGGCGCTTTGCTTTCGCATTTTCAAAA
>ENA-OPFT01000831-OPFT01000831.1-human-gut-metagenome-genome-assembly--contig:-NODE-831-length-17546-cov-2.243268_pt1 | contig 17546 bp, 14 predicted proteins | sample MGYA00241714_ERZ501560 | MGnify/ENA primary metagenome ERZ501560 (study PRJEB25962, sample SAMEA2042392) | human gut metagenome | biome: human gut; feature: human-associated habitat; material: faeces...
CGCAGGACGGATAACGACAGGATACCCGATCGTATTCGTAAAGGCAACCGCATCTTCTACATTTTCAACGACTTCGCTGGCGGCAATCGGTTCTCCAATTTTTTCCATTGTCTTCTTGAATTCAAGACGGTCTTCGGCTTTTTTGATTGTCAGTGAAGTGGTACCGATCAGACGAACATTCTGCTCTTTCAAAAATCCACATTCTTCCAGTTCCATCGCAATATTCAATGCAGCCTGTCCTCCCAAAGTAGGAAGTACACTGTCCGGTTTCTCTTTTTTGATCAGGTTTTCCACCACTTCTACCGTAAGCGGCTCGATGTAAACCTTATCTGCGATATCTTTATCTGTCATGATGGTAGCCGGATTGGAGTTAATCAATACTACTTCCATTCCTTCTTCTTTCAGCGAACGACATGCCTGTGTTCCCGCATAGTCAAATTCTGCCGCCTGTCCGATTACGATCGGACCGGATCCGATCACAAGTACTTTTTTAATTCCATCTATTTTTGGCATAGTTCAAATCCTCCTCTACTGTTCCATCATCTGCATAAATCGGTCAAATAATACTTCCGAATCTTTCGGGCCGGCACAAGCTTCCGGATGGAACTGCACCGTAAAGATCTTTTTATTTTTATACCGCAGACCTTCCACTGTGCCATCGTTGACATTGACGAAAGCAACTTCTGCCACATCCGCAGGGATCGTATCTTCTTTTACAACATATCCATGGTTCTGGGAGGAAATGTAAACTCTTCCTGTCTCCAGATCCTTAACCGGATGATTGGCACCGCGGTGTCCGTATTTCATTTTCTCTGTGTCCGCTCCATTGGCAAGTGCCATGAGCTGATGTCCGAGGCAAATGGCAAAAATTGGAATTTCCGAAGCATACAGTGTTTTGAGGTTTTCAATGACCTCTGTACACTCTTTCGGATCTCCCGGGCCATTTGTCAGCATGATGCCATCCGGATTTTCTTTTAAGATCAGTTCCGGATTGGTTCTTGCCGGATAAATCGTTACCTCACAGCCGCGTTTCAACAGGCAGCGGGCGATGTTAAATTTTGTTCCAACGTCAAGAATAGCAACCTTCTTTGTTACCGGAATGTTGCTATCTGTATCTAAATCTCCCGGTTTAAAAGAAACTGCTTCTTTTGTCGTCACTTTGTCAACGACACCGGAAACGCTATATTCTTTACATTTTTTCTTTACTTCTTCCAGATCGTAATCGGCATTGGTTGTAATCATGCCATTCATGGTACCTTTTTCACGAAGGATCTTTGTGAGGGCACGTGTATCGATGCCTTGGATACCAGGGATGTTTTGCTCTACAAGAAAATCCTGAATGCTCTGCTCATTACGGAAATTGCTGCTCAGACGGGATAACTCACGTACGATAAATCCATCCACATTGGACAATTTGGATTCCATATCCTTCCGGCAGATTCCATAATTGCCAATAAGAGGATATGTCATAACGACTGCCTGTCCCGCATAACTTGGATCGGTCAGTACTTCCAGATATCCTGTCATTGACGTATTAAATACAATTTCGCTGATAACTTCTCTTGTGCTTCCGATGCTTTCCCCGGTAAACACGGTTCCGTCTTCCAGAATTAAATAAGCTTTCATAATTACCTCCATGTTCTTTTATTCAAAAGTCAAAATCATCTCGGCAGTTTCCACTAGGTTGTTTCCACTGTCCATACTGAGTTTTTGAATGTATTTGTGTGCATCATTTTCCGTCATCTGGTTTCGCTCCATCAAAAGAGCTTTTGCCTTATTGATGATCTTTTCTTCCTCGGCAGTACGACGCTTGGGCTGTGTTTTCTTTCTTCGTTTCAGTTCCCTCGCGATGTCCATTGTCATCATCTGCACCGTGCTTACAAATTCACGGCTATGGATGGGCATGGACAAACAAACAATATCTGAGCTGATACAATCTTCCAGCCTCGAAGGACTGGCGACAAGCAGCATCGAAAATTCTCTCGGAAGATAGCCATACAATTCGCTGTAATGCATATCCGGCAGTTTGTATCCACAAACTACCACGCCGCCATCAGAATCATTGGCTGCTCCGATTGTCTGGGCTGCATTATTATATGCCATTGTATCATCAAATCCGTTTCGAATCAAAACATTTCTCAGATTTTTTGCATCTTCTAATTTGGGAAATGCCACAATAATCCGCATTGGTTTTTTGCCTCCTTATCGAATGTTGGGTCTTTACAACGAACATTTTTTAACGAAGCAATTTCTCAGACACGGTCAAGGTATTTTTCCACTTCCCAGGCAGTTACCTGTCGTGAAAATTCTTCCCATTCTTCTGTTTTTTCGTTGATAATGATCTGGGAAAGTGTCTTTCCGATTACCTGCTGCAAAAATTCATCTTCTTCAAAGGCGCGTATTGCCTCTCTCAGATTTCGCGGCAAAATGTCAAATTTTACCTTGTCTTCTTCGGATACATCATCCATACATACCGGCGGCTCGAGTTCCTTTCGGATTCCCTCCAATCCCGCCGCGAGACATCCTGCCAGCACCAGATACGGATTGCTTGCTCCGTCCGGGCTTCGTAAGATGACACGAGATCCGATCGTTCCGACATTGGTCAGACGGATCAGCGGTGTACGGTTTGTCCGCGACCACGTAATGTCCACCGGTGCATTGTAACCGGGAACCAGTCTCTTGTAGGAATTGATGATCGGATTATTGATCAATGTCAATCCTTTGATGTGCTGAATGATTCCTGCCATAAAATGGTAAGCCTCTTTACTCAGTCCATCTTCTGCCGAAGTATCGGTAAATATATTTTTTCCATCTTTACATAAAAACATATTCAAACTCATCGCCGATCCCTTTAAGCCGTATTTTGGTTTCGGCATAAAGGTCGCATGCAGTCCATGGCGTTTTGCCACTGTGCGGACCGTAAGTTTAAATGTCATAATGTTATCTGCCGTACGAAGTCCCTCATCAAACATAAAATCGATATGATGCTGTGCCACTTCATTGGAGTGGTAGGAACTTTCCATGACAAATCCCATTTCCTCTAAAGAAAGGACCATGTCACGTCTTGCATTTTCCCCGGAATCCAGCGGCCCAATGTCAAAAAATCCACCTTTTTCATTGGAATTTGTCGTCGGCTGCCCATCTTCATCCGTATCAAATAAAAAGAATTCGTTTTCCGGTCCTACGTTAAAAGTATATCCCTCTTTTTCTGCTTGTTCAAGTACATTTTTTAAAATCCGTCTCGGATCTGCCTCATATGGCGTTCCATCCGGGTTCAGCACGTCACAGATAAATCGTGCCACACGGCCTCTTTGCGGACGCCACGGGAAAATGGTAAATGTGTCAAGATCCGGTGCCAGGATAAACTCTGACAAATCTTTAGTATCATATCCCTGAATGGCAGCTCCATCAAATACGACGCGGTTTTCCAAGATCCGATCCAGATGATTCGCCGTCATCGCGATATTTTTCAATGCTCCAAAACTGTCTACAAATTGAAGTCTGATAAATTCTACATCTTCCTCTTCTACTAAACGGTAGATATCCTGCTTTGTATAATTTGCCATAGTAATCCTCATTTCTGCATATTATTTTGCGCTTTTTTCGCACGATAGGGACTGACATCTCTTGTACTCGGTGCCAGCCCCTAATCTCCTATTTGCCTTCTCTATTATCCGAGGTTTGAATACCCCATCAAATCCTGATCCACTGCTTTGGCAACTTCGCGTCCTTCGCGGATTGCCCATACGACAAGAGACTGTCCACGGTGCATATCTCCTGCTACAAACACACGGTCAGCGCTTGTTTTATACTGTCCCGGCTTCGTCGCTACATTGGTACGCTCCGTCAGTTTCAGTTCAAAATCTTTGGCGATATAATCCTGTGTTCCAAGGAATCCTGCCGCGATAAATACCAGATCCACATCCAGTACATATTCGCTTCCGGCAATCTCACTCATCTTCATGCGGCCTGTCTTCTCGTCCTTTTCCCAGGCAAGTTTTACACATTTTACCTGTTTGAGAACACCCTTGTCATCTTTGATAAACTCTTTGACCGTTGTCTCATAGATTCGAGGATCTTTTCCAAACACAGCGATTGCTTCCTGCTGGCCGTAATCGGTCTTTAAGACTTTCGGCCACTCCGGCCACGGATTGCTCTCCGTACGTTCTTTCGGCGGCTGTGGCATCATCTCTAACTGGACAACGCTCTTTGCACCTTGACGGATGGAAGATCCGACACAATCGTTTCCGGTATCTCCTCCACCGATAACCAGTACATTTTTCCCTTTGGCATCTACAAAATCCGTAAATTCCGGATTTAATACGTGTTTGGTAACACGAGTAAGATAATCTACTGCAAAATAAATTCCTTTGGCTTCTCTGCCGGGTGCTTTGATATCACGAGGATTGGATGCACCACATGTCAAGATCACGCGGTCAAATTCCTCCAACAGCTGTTTGGCTTTGACATCCACACCGACATTCACACCGGTCTTAAATACGACGCCTTCTTCGGTCAGCACGTTTACTTTTCTTTCAATTACAGTTTTTTCCAATTTCATATTCGGAATACCATACATCAAAAGTCCGCCCGGCCGATCGGAGCGTTCAAACACGGTAACACTGTGTCCACGTTTATTGAGCTGGTCAGCCGCTGCCAGTCCCGAAGGACCGGAGCCAATGATGGCTACTTTTTTGCCTGTCCGCACTTTCGGAGGTTTTGCCTCCATCAAGCCGTTGGCATAACCATATTCAATGATCGCATTTTCATTTTCCTTAATCGTGACCGGGCTGTCATTTAAACCACAGGTACATGCGGCTTCACAAGGTGCCGGGCACACACGGGAAGTAAATTCAGGAAAATTGTTTGTTTTCAGAAGTCTTCCCAATGCTTCTTCGTAATTATCCAGATACAAAAGATCATTCCATTCCGGACACATATTGTTCAACGGACATCCCGAAGCCATTCCTCCGATCATCATGCCGGACTGGCAAAACGGGACACCACAATCCATACATCTGGCTGCCTGTGCCTTTCTCTCCTCATGAGACATCGGAACGTGAAATTCATTGAAGTTCTTTATTCTCTCAAGTGGTGTGATCTCTTTGTTTCCTTTACGTTCATATTCTAAAAATCCGGTTGGTTTACCCATTTCATCTCAACCCTTTCTATTATAAATTATTTGAAGTGATATTGCAACTATTTTTACGCATTTTGCTTCTGTGTCGCATAAAACGCTTCGATCAATGCCTGCTCATTGCTGAGACCTTTTTCTTCCATGATCGCAATCTGCTGCATCATGTTTTTGTAATCATGTGGAATGATCTTTTTGAACTTCGGAAGGTAATCTTTGAAGTTCTCCAAAATCTCTTTTCCTTTTTCTGAGCCGGTTGCTTTCACATGGGCTTCAATCATATCTTTCAGCTGCATAACGTCGTATTTGTTGGAAACTGCTTCGGAGGAAACCAGTGTCTTGTTCAGTTTCAGATACAGGTCACTGTTTTCATCCAAAACATAAGCGATTCCACCACTCATACCAGCGGCAAAGTTTTTACCGGTCGGTCCGAGGATAACCACACATCCACCCGTCATATATTCACATCCGTGGTCACCCACTCCTTCGACAACAGCGTGTACACCGGAGTTTCTTACACAGAAACGCTCGCCCGCCACACCGTTGATATAAGCGGTACCACTTGTCGCACCATACAATGCCACGTTTCCGATGACAATGTTGTCTTCCGCTTTATACTGGACATGAGAAGGTGGGAATACGATCAATTTACCACCGGACAAGCCTTTTCCGAAGTAATCGTTGCTGTCTCCTTCGAGCTGCAATGTCAGTCCTTTTGGAATAAATGCTCCAAAGCTCTGTCCGCCGCTTCCCTGACACTCGATCACAAACGTATCTTCTTCGACATTGTCGCCGAGCTGCTTTGTAATTTCGGATCCAAGGATCGTTCCCAGCGAACGGTCGGTATTGGTAACTTTTGCCTGAATGGTCTTTGGTTCGCCGCTCTTTAAGTTTTCGGCAAATTTCTTTAAGAAAACTTTCTCGTCAATCGTTTTATTTAATTTGAAATCATAAATGTCTTTGCGGTTAAATTTGTTTTTCTTTTCTTTCACAAATGGGTTGTTGATGATTGCGGACAGATCCAGTTTGCCGGCACGTTCCATATCAAGGTCATCTCTTACCTTCAAAAGATCGGTACGTCCTACCAGTTCATCCAGCGTCTGTACTCCGAATTTTGCCATCAACTCTCGAACTTCTTCCGCGATAAACTTCATGAAGTTCTCTACGTACTCCGGTTTTCCACGGAAACGCTTCCGAAGTTCCGGATTCTGTGTTGCCACACCAACCGGACAGGTATCAAGGTTACATACACGCATCATAACGCATCCCATCGTGACAAGTGGTGCTGTCGCAAAACCAAATTCTTCGGCACCAAGAAGGGCTGCTACCATGACATCGCGGCCGGTCATCAATTTACCGTCTGTCTCGATCACTACTTTCGAACGAAGTCCGTTCATCAAAAGGGTCTGATGTGTCTCTGCCAGACCAAGTTCCCAAGGAAGTCCGGCATTATGAATGGAACTTCCCGGAGCTGCTCCGGTACCACCATCGTATCCGGAGATCAGCACAACTTCGGCTCCCGCCTTCGCTACACCGGCAGCGACGGTACCTACACCTGCCTCCGATACCAGTTTCACGGAAATTCTTGCATCCTGATTTGAATTCTTCAAATCATAGATCAACTGCGCCAAGTCCTCGATCGAATAAATATCATGATGAGGTGGCGGTGAGATCAGGGATACACCCGGTGTCGAATGTCTCGTCTTGGCGATCCATGGATATACTTTCTTACCCGGAAGATGTCCGCCTTCACCCGGTTTTGCTCCCTGTGCCATCTTAATCTGAATCTCTTTGGCACTTACGAGATATCTGGAAGTTACACCAAAACGTCCGGAAGCCACCTGTTTGATCGCAGAGCAGCGGTTTACGCCATCTTTTCCGATGGTTAGTCGTTCCAAACTTTCTCCGCCCTCTCCACTATTGGATTTTCCATGGAGATGGTTCATCGCGATTGCCAGTGTCTCATGGGCTTCCTGTGAAATAGAACCGTAGGACATCGCACCGGTTTTAAATCGTTTCACGATCTCATCCACACTTTCTACTTTGGAAAGTGGAATTCCCTTTTTCGGGAAGTTAAAGGTGAGAAGACTTCGAAGGTTCATATACAGATCCTCTCTGTCAATCTCATCGGAATACTCTTTAAACATCTGATAGTTACCGGTTCTTGTTGCTTCCTGTAACAAATGAATGGTTTTCGGATTATACAGATGTTCTTCTTTTCCACTGCGGCTCTTGTGGTTTCCAATACTATCAAGTGTGATATCCGTACCAAGTTCCAATGGATCAAATGCTTTATCATGAAGCATTTCTACCTGATTCTGAATATCCTCGATACCAAGTCCACCGATTCTTGAAACCGTTCCGGTAAAATATTTATCAATAAAATCTTTTGACAATCCGATAGCTTCGAAAATTTTTGCTCCCTGATACGACTGGATCGTGGAAATACCCATCTTGGAAGCAATCTTTACGATACCATGCAGGATTGCTGAGTTATAATCGTCTACGGCTGCATAATAATCTTTGTCAAGCATACCATTGTCGATGAGCGTTTTGATCGTATCCAGTGCGAGATATGGATTGACGGCTGTCGCACCAAATCCGAGAAGCGTTGCAAAATGATGAACTTCTCTTGGTTCTGCACTCTCTAAGATCATGGAAAGAGAGGTTCTCTTTTTCGTTGTAACAAGGTGCTGCTGCATCGCAGATACCGCAAGCAGTGCCGGGATCGCTACGTGGTTTTCATCCACACCGCGGTCGGACAGGATCAGCACATTGGCTCCCTCTTTGTAAGCACGGTCGGCTTCCAAATACAAGTGGTCGATTGCTTTTTTCAAAGATGTGTTTTTATAATACGTAATCGGAATGACAGCGACTTTGAAACCTTCCACTTTCATGGATTTAATCTTCAAAAGGTCGGTATTTGTCAAAATCGGATTCTCAATCTTTAATGCGTGACAGTTTTCTGCTTTTTCTTCGAGCAGGTTACCGGCGTCTCCGATATATACCGTTGTCGAAGTAACGACTTCCTCACGGATTGCATCGATTGGCGGGTTGGTTACCTGTGCAAACAGCTGTTTAAAGTAGTTATACAATGGCTGTGGCTGTTTGCTGAGTGCAGCAAGCGGCGTATCATGTCCCATCGCGGAGATTGGCTCTGTTCCATTTTTTGCCATTGGAAGGATTTCATTTTTCACTTCTTCATACGTATAACCAAATGCCTTGCGCAGGCGGAGACTTTCTTCATGGTTATAAGAATCTACTCGTTTATTTGGAATCGTAAGATCTTTCAAACGAACCAGATTTGTGTCTAACCATTCTCCATATGGCTGGCTGGATGCGTATTTTTCTTTTAATTCATCGTCATCGATCAATTTTCCTTTGACCGTATCGACAAGAAGCATTTTTCCCGGGCGAAGACGGTCTTTTTTGATAACATGCTCTTCGCTGATTGGCATTACTCCGACTTCGGAAGAAAGAATCAGCTGATCGTCGTCTGTAATATAATATCTTGATGGACGAAGACCATTTCGGTCAAGCACGGCACCCATAATGTCTCCGTCGGAGAAAAGGATCGAAGCCGGTCCGTCCCATGGCTCCATCATGGTTGCATAATATTGATAAAAGTCTTTTTTCTTTTCACTGATATAACGGTTATTTGCCCATGGTTCCGGAATGGTTATCATGACAGCAAGCGGAAGTTCCATCCCACTCATTACCAAAAATTCCAGCGTATTGTCTAACATTGCGGAGTCCGATCCCTCGGTATTCACAACCGGAAGGACTTTGTGAAGTTCTCCTCTCAAATGATCGGATTCCATCGTCTCTTCACGGGCGAGCATCTTATCGGCGTTACCACGGATCGTATTGATTTCTCCGTTGTGTACGATAAAACGGTTTGGATGGGCACGCTGCCAGCTTGGCTGTGTGTTCGTACTAAATCTGGAATGTACCATAGCAATTGCCGATTCATAGTCTACATCCTGCAGATCATCAAAGAACAATCGGAGCTGGGATACCAGAAACATTCCTTTGTATACGATCGTGCGGCTCGAAAGGGATACTACATACGTATTTTCATTGGACTGTTCAAATACTCTTCGTGCAATATATAATTTACGGTCAAATTCCAGTCCTTTTTCCACCTGCTCCGGTTTCTTAATGAAACACTGCATGATGTAAGGCATACATTCTACCGCTGTTTTTCCTAAAATCGAAGGAGCGATCGGTACTTTTCTCCATCCTAGAAATTCAAGTCCCTCTTTATCTACAATTGTCTCAAACATTTTCTTTGCCTGATTTCTGCGGAGCTCATCCTGTGGGAAGAAGAACATTCCTACCGCATACTCTCTTTCTTCGCCAATCTCTATTCCCATCCGGGTGGCAATCTTTTTGAAGAATTTATGTGAGATCTGAAGCATGATTCCTACTCCGTCTCCTGTCTTTCCTTCGCCATCTTTTCCTGCTCGATGCTCAAGATGTGCTACAATTTCCAACGCATTCTTAACGGTATCGTGTGTTTTCTTTCCCTTTATATTTACAATCGCTCCGATACCGCAATTGTCATGTTCAAATCTCGGGTGATACATACCGAGCGCTTTTCGTTTTGACTCTTCTACATATTGACCACTCATAGTAATCCTCCATTCTTGACGTTAGTTTGCCGCTCTAAAGCAGAAAACGAGTTCTGCTCTGAGGCGGCTTGTTTGTAAAAAAAGAAGACGTCAAAGAAGATGTGCAATTTAGGGCACATCTCCCTTTGACGTCTTTGTCTAAAGACATTATATAATATTTATTCTCAATAATCAAGCACTTTTTTGTTTTTTTAATAAAAAACTTTAAAAACTTTAAAAAATAAAGTTTGATTACTCGAATTCTTTCAAAACTTCCGTTAAGATCTCTGCCATCTGATCTACGTGTTCCTCTTTGATAACCAATGGCGGTACAAAACGGATGACATTGGTTCCGGCGGTTAAAAGAAGAAGTCCTTTATCCAATGCTTTCGCACAGATCTCGCCGACCGGCGCGTCGCACTCAAGTCCTCTCATCAGTCCCATTCCCCGGGCTTCCTTTGCCACTTTGCTTCCGGCTGCGATCTCCTCTAACTTTTTGCCAAGATACTCGCCGACACGATTGACATTTTCAAGGATATTCTTTTCTTTAAAAATGCGATTTACTGCTACGACCGCAGCACTTGCCAGAGGATTTCCTCCAAATGTCGTACCATGGTCTCCCGGTACAAGGGCTTTTGCCACGTCTGTCTTTGCCGCAAAAGCACCAACAACGATTCCGTTTCCAATTCCTTTTGCCATCGTTACGATGTCCGGCTGAATGCCATACTGCTGGTAAGCAAACATTTTTCCGGTTCTTCCCATACCACACTGTACCTCATCGCAGATCATCATGATATCATGCTCTGTACAGAGATTGCGGATTCCCTGCAAAAATTCTTTGTCTGCCGGATAAATACCGCCTTCGCCCTGAACGCTTCTACGATAATGGCATATGTTTTGTCATTAATGTAACTCTTTACACTATCCAGATCGTTGTAATCGGCAAAATGAACGCCGGAAATAAGCGGTGCAAATGGCGCACGGTATTTTTCCGTTCCGGTTACGGACAAGGCACCCATACTTCTTCCGTGAAATGCCTTATTCATGGAAATGACTTCATGGCGTTCTTCGTGTCCCTGCATGATCGCATATTTTCTCGCCAGTTTCAAAGCGCCCTCATTTGCCTCTGTACCGCTGTTTGCCATAAACACTTTGTCCATTCCGGTCGCCTCTGCCAGACATTTTGCTGCCTGCATCAATGGCTCCGAATAGAAATAATTGGAAAAATGTGTCGCCTTGTCAATCTGGTCTTTCAGTGCATTTTTGAATTCCTCATCGCTGTAGCCAAGCGCACATACGGCGATTCCTGCGCCAAAATCAAGATATTTTTTTCCTTCGGTATCTACCAGATACACGTCTTCGCCATGATCCATTGCTACCGGATACCGATTGTAGGAATGAATCAGATATTTTTCAGATTCTTCAATTAATGTATTCATACGTCTGCTCCTTTACTCTGTCTCATGATGGTACAAATTTGTCTCATTTCCAATAATTGCCGTTCCGATACCTTTCTTCGTATAGAACTCAAGCAGGAGACAATGTTCTCTTCTTCCGTCCAAAATATGTACGCGGTTTACGCCCTGTTCTACGGCATCAATACAGTTACGTATTTTCGGAAGCATACCGCCGCCGATAAAACCGTCCTCAATCATTTTATGCGCTTCGTCCAGCGTAAGCACAGAAACGAGCGTCGATGGATCATCTGCATCTTTACAAACGCCCTCGATATCCGTCATAAATACCAGTTTTTCTGCTTTCATGGATTTTGCGATTGCACAGGCAGCATCGTCTGCATTGATATTGTACGCCTTATAATCGTCGCCAAGTCCGATTGGTGCAATGATCGGCACGAAATCATTTTCCAAAAGGGTGTCGATCAATTCCGAATTCACTTCTTTGACATCTCCGACATAACCGATATCTTTGCCATTTGCTGTCTTTTTGTCACAGCGAAGGGTTCCACCGTCTTTTCCGCTGATGCCGGCTGCCTTCACACCAAGTTTCTCCATCATCTGTACCAGATGTTTGTTTACTTTATTTAAAACCATCTCTGCCACTTCCATCGTGTCATCGTCTGTCACTCGGAGTCCTTCGACAAATTCCGGTTCTTTTCCCATCAGGCGCACCCATTTGCTGATTTCTTTTCCGCCGCCATGTACAATGATCGGCTTCATTCCCACCAACTTCAAAAGTGCCACGTCTTTGATCACACTCTGCTGCAGTTTTTCATCCAGCATCGCGCTTCCGCCGTATTTTACAACGACTTTTTTATTGTTGAAATCGCGGATATAAGGCAGTGCCTCGATCAAAGTCTCCGCTTTTATCAATACATCATTTAATTTATCGTCCATTTCCTCTTGCCTTTCTTCCATATTTTAACAGTATTAAGAACGGTAGTCTGCATTGATCTTAATATAATCATACGTAAGATCACAGCCCCACGCTGTCGCGCTGCATTCGCCCTGCTTCATGTCACATACCAGCGTCACTTTATCCATTCCCATCATTTCAGTGGCTTTTTCTTCCGAATAGTCGGTAAGTACGCCATCCTTGATCCAGACCATTTCTTCGCCGCCTGCCTGCAATGTCAGATCTACGACTTCCGGATCAAAATCTACACCGGCATAGCCAAGCGCGCAAAGCACACGGCCGCAGTTTGCGTCTTTCCCATAAATCGCCGTCTTTACAAGGTTCGAAGAAATCACCGATTTACTCAAGGTAACCGCATCCTGTTTGGTCTTTGTTCCTTTTACAATCACTTCCAAAAGGCGGGTACATCCTTCGCCGTCGCCTGCCATTTTCTTGGCAAGATCGGTTGCCACATAAGAAACCGCTTCATAAAGTGCCTGATAAGCAGCTGTATCTTTTTTGATCTCCTCTGCCCCGGCTGCTCCATTTGCCAAAAGTACACAGGTGTCATTGGTAGAAGTATCGCGGTCTACCGAGATCATATTAAAGGAATCTGCCACAATCTCGCGCAACATTCCCTGAAGCACCTCCGGACTTACTTTTGCATCTGTCGTAATGACACTCAGCATCGTTGCCATATTCGGATGAATCATACCGGAACCTTTGCTCATTCCCCCGACGGTAATTGTCGCGCCGTCCTGTTCAAAGGTAACGGCACATTCTTTCGGAATCGTATCCGTCGTCATAATGGCTCTGGCTGCGTCTTTCGCCCCCTGACGGTCAGCTGTCAGGGCATCTTTCAAAAGCGGTGCTCCCTTGCGGATCGGTGCCATACGAAGCTGCATTCCGATGACTCCGGTGGATGCCGTCATAACTTCTTCCGGCACAATGCCAAGTACCTTTGCAATTTCCGATGCCATCTCATAATTGTACTCTTTTCCTTCTTTTCCGGTCGCCGCATTTGCAATTCCGCTGTTTAAAACGACTGCGCGAACATGATGTCCTCTCTCAATGATTTCTTTATCCCAAAGAACCGGTGCCGCCTTTACTACATTTGTAGTAAATGTTCCGGCTGCACTTGCCGGTTCCGTGGAAAATACAAGAGCCATATCTTTTCGGTTTTCATATTTAATCCCAGCCTCTATTCCTGACGCCTCATATCCTTTTGGTGCATTGACACCACCATCGATTGTCTGCATACGATTACCTCATTTCTATCTAAGTTTTAACATAACGTGTCAAATACTTCTTATCACGGGAATACCGGCACAAGACGAAGACCTTCTGCCTCATCCAGACCAAACAGCAGGTTCATATTCTGAACCGCCTGTCCTGCTGCGCCCTTGGTAATATTATCCATAGCCCCCATCATGATGACACGACCGGTACGCTCGTCAACTTTCGGGCTGACATCAACAAAGTTGCTTCCTTCTACCCAGCGTGTTTCCGGACAGACACCGTCATTTAACACACGCACAAAATATTCATCCTTGTAAGCTTCTTCATAGGCTTTCCGAACCATTTCCTTCGTTACACCCGGATTTAATTTAGCATACGCCGTAATCAGGATACCACGGTTCATTGGGATCAAATGAGGAGTGAAATTAATCATTACCGGCTTTCCTGCCGCATAGCCAAGCTGTTCCTCAATCTCCGGTGTATGACGGTGTGTCGCTACCCCGTATGCCTTAATATTTTCATTCACTTCACAGTACAAGTTTGGAATCTTTGCTCCACGGCCGGCTCCGCTTGTACCGGATTTGGCATCAATGATCAGCGTATCGGTATCAATGTATCCATTTTTTACCATCGGATAGATGGAAAGTGTGGAACAAGTTGGATAACATCCCGGATTAGCGATCAGACGCGCCCCTTTGATCTTATCGCGGTTCAACTCACAAAGACCATATACGGCCTCTCCGATAAATTGTTTGCTCTTATGTTCAATGCCATACCATTTTTCATATACATCGACATCTTTTATACGAAAATCTGCGCTGAGATCGATCACTTTACAATTTGACAAGATTTCTTCATCGAGAACCGATGCCAGATATCCCTGCGGCGTCGCCGTAAAGATCACGTCGGCCTGCTTACTCAACTCATGAAGATCATCACCTTTGCACACATTTTCAACGATCTGGAACATGTTTCCAAAAACAGCACTGAATTTTTCATCGACATAGCTTCGTGAACCATACCATACGATTTCTGCCTCTTTGTGCTGCAATAACAATCTTACCAATTCCTGGCCCGCATAACCGGTCGAGCCGATAATACCTACTTTAATCATCATTTAGCCTCTTTTCTATTACTTAATGGTAAATACAACTTTTGACTGATTTCCTGCTTTATCACAGGCAATCACGGTATTTTTACCTTTTTTGCGGATAACAAGTTTTTTTCTGGCTTTTTGTTTTTTGCCATTTACTTTAATATAACGGATTCCATTGGCATCCGACACTTTCACTGTCGCCTTTTTCCGATATACCTTACCATGTCGTACGCCCTTGAAAACGGGTGCTTTGGCATCAATTGTAAATTTCAATACCGACACATTTCCATTGGCATCTACTGCCTTTATTGTATACCGTCCGCTTTTTGCCAATTTGAACTGTGACACATTAAAACGTTTTCCATTAATTGTCACTTCTTTTACACTCACATTATCTGTCACTTTTACCAGCACGGCTTTCTTCGTAAGTGCGTTATTTTTTACACCCTGAATCTTTGGGGCTTCTTTATCGCCGGATATGATCGGCGTATCTCCGCATGTCGCGATCAGTTTGGAATCATCCGGTAAATTATCCAGATTCCACGTTACTTTATTTCCTTCTGCTGCACCATTGGATTCCTTAATAGGCTTTGGCAGAACGATGGAAATATCCATGGTGAGTCCCAATGCCTTATAATATTCATTTACGGATTTTCCTTTTAATTGGGAAGACACTTGTGCGACATCAAGCGCCCGCGCATTATTTTGTGTTTTTGATGCCTGCGCCTGCTTTGTTGACATCGAAGTATAATTGTTCGTTCCCGCCTCACCAATAAATGTATCTGCCGTTAATGTCACATTTTTAAATGGTGCATGAAAACTATCTGCTGTATATTTATCCGCTGCCTTGGAATCCTGCTTAAACTTTGCAAGATAAACCGCATCATTTGTCAGAAAATTTTTCAATTCCTCTCTGGACGCAAAGGAAAACGTTTTGGAAAATGCCTGATAGGTCTTTCCATTTATCGTTTTTGTGTCCTGCGCAAAATCTCCGCATGTCAGCACACTGTTTTTTGCATCTTCTTTCATTAATTCAAAAGTACTTTGTTCATAATAATATGTAAGGGTATAACCACATGTACCGTCTTCATTTACCGTCATCTCCATATTAAGTCCCAGGCATCCGGTCAACATAACCATCGCCATAAGACACACTATCACCGCTCTTACTTTCTTCATAAATATGTCCTCCATTTCCTTTTATGCACAATTTGATGAATATTTTGCATAAACATGCATCTTTTATGCAAATGCATATTTATTATACACCTGTGTACTCATTTACGCAAGTACAATTTCACAATTCATCAAAAGAAAACATAAAATCCACATTTCCTCTTGCATAATATTCATTTATGTTGTATATTTATGATAACAGGGTCGAAAAGTCACAGACCGTCCATGCTTGCATGGGAAGGGCTGTGACCTTGAGACCCGCCGAATATGAGAACGAAGCGCATCGCGCGTAGTTCGAATATTCGCAGGATTGCGACAGTTGCGCCAGCAACGGAGCAAGCCGTTGGTTTCAAAGTTCCCCGACAACGTCCATGCTTGCATGGGAAGGGCTGCGACCTTGAAACCCTTTCTATATCACATTTACGGAGGTTTAATTATGAAGGAAAAAGTTGTTCTTGCTTATTCCGGCGGTCTGGACACGACAGCGATCATTCCATGGCTGAAGGAAAATTATGATTATGAAGTTATCTGCGTCTGCATCGACTGTGGACAGGGAAGCGAACTCGATGGATTGGACGAGCGTGCAAAAGCATGCGGTGCTTCCAAACTCTACATCGAAGATGTTATCGATGAATTCTGTGACGAATACATCGTTCCTTGTGTACAGGGTCATGCAATCTATGAAAATAAATATCTGCTTGGTACTTCCATGGCTCGTCCGGTCATCGCCAAACGTCTCGTGGAAATTGCCCGCAAAGAAGGCGCTGTCGCTATCTGCCACGGTGCAACCGGAAAAGGAAATGACCAGATCCGTTTCGAACTCGGTATCAAAGCTCTTGCTCCTGATATCAAGATCATCGCTCCTTGGAGAAATGACAAATGGAACATGGATTCCCGTGAATCCGAAATTGAATACTGCCGCGCACATGGTATCGACCTTCCTTTTGCTGCAGATTCCAGTTACAGCCGTGACCGTAACTTATGGCACATCAGCCATGAAGGACTGGAATTGGAAGATCCTGCCAACGAACCAAATTACGAACATCTTCTCGTACTTGGCACCACACCGGAAAAAGCTCCGGATGAAGGCGAATACGTCACAATGACATTTGAAAAAGGTGTTCCAAAATCAGTCAACGGAAAAGCCATGAAAGTTTCTGATATCATCCGCGAATTGAACCGTCTCGGCGGCAAACACGGAATTGGTATCATTGATATTGTAGAAAACCGTGTTGTAGGTATGAAATCCCGTGGTGTATATGAAACACCGGGTGGAACCATTCTTTATGAAGCACATCAGCAGCTGGAAGAATTGATCCTCGACCGCGATACTTACGCTGTAAAAGAGGAAATGGGCAACAAACTCGCTCAGATCGTATACGAAGGAAAATGGTTCAGCCCACTTCGTGAAGCTACTCAGGCATTCATCGAGTCTACCCAGCAGTATGTAACCGGCGAAGTAAAATTTAAACTGTACAAAGGAAACATTATCAAAGCAGGAACAACTTCTCCATATTCCCTGTACAATGAAAGCCTTGCTTCCTTTACAACCGGTGACCTTTATGACCACCACGACGCTGACGGATTCATCACATTGTTTGGTCTGTCAACCAAAGTCCGTGCAATGAAAATGCAGGAAGTAAATAAGAACGGTAAGTAATTAGAAAATTAGAACATAAAAGAACCAGCAAAATGGGAATATACCTATTTTGCTGGTTTTTATTTGACTTTTTCTTTATAACAAATACACAGTTTCCAATAAAGGAAGCTACCAATACAACATTCATCCATAGGATACTTTTTTGTTCATTTTGTCCACGCTCCAATCTTAAAATATAATCTGTATTCATCAAGCTTCTCATTTGTCTTTTAAATTTACTCTTTCTTTAATAATCGCAATTACTCCGATTCCTAACAAACATGCACTACTCAATAT
>ENA-OPFT01000838-OPFT01000838.1-human-gut-metagenome-genome-assembly--contig:-NODE-838-length-17476-cov-3.610585_pt1 | contig 17476 bp, 17 predicted proteins | sample MGYA00241714_ERZ501560 | MGnify/ENA primary metagenome ERZ501560 (study PRJEB25962, sample SAMEA2042392) | human gut metagenome | biome: human gut; feature: human-associated habitat; material: faeces...
CCTTCTCCATGCTGGACATCCTGGAGGAGCTGTGCCGGAAGATCCGCCCCTATGAGACGGCGGCAGGCGAGACGAACACCTTTGCCTTTGGCACCGAGAACCCGGTCACAGGAGATCTGTATGTGCAGAAGGCAGGGGACGATGCCGTGTACACCGTTTCTGGCAACAAGGCGGCCTGCTTTGAGCTGACCAAAGCGGACCTTTTTGGCGCGTTCAACCCGGCGGGACTGACAGCCTCCGCGCTGGAAAGTGTTTCCATTACGACGGGCAGCGGCACCCTTGCACTGAATGCAGTCTCTGAGCCTGCGGAAGCGGAGAGCGATTCCTCGGAAAGTGCGGCCGATTCCACCACCTATCAGACCGTGTGGCGGCTGGCCGATGAACCCTCTGCCGATCTGGACGACAGCAAGGTGCAGAGCATCCTCTCTGCTCTGGCAGGCTATGTGACCGCACAAATCGCGGATGCCGACCCTTCGGCCTATGGCTTTGATGCACCGCTTGCAACGGTGCGGGCCGCCTCTGCCGATGGGACCGTGACCCTCCACTACGCCGAAAATGCAGACGGCTGCTGGATGATGGTGGAGGGGGACAGTTCCGTCTATGCGGTTGACCTTGACACTGTGCAGGCCCTTCTGATAACGGCCGCTGCCTTAAAAGCGGAATAAAAACCTTTGTGCGCCGTATGCGGAAAGCCCGCTGCGGCGCATGTTTTTTTGTTGCGGCGTGTAAAGCTTCGGCAAACATTGGCAGAGTGATTGACATTTCGGCAAAGATTGATTAAGATAGACGAGACAGGGCAGAATAACTGCGCAATATAAGAGCCTGCTTTTGCAGGTTCTCCGGTCGTCATGGATGTTGTGCGGGGCTGGGTCGCCCTGGTACGAGGGATGGGGCATGGCCCTGTCTTTTTTCGTATCTGAGTTACAAGGAGGATAAAGTAAAAAAATGGACAACTCGGTGATCGTTTCACTGCGGGATATCGTAGTGGAATTTGACGGTCAGCGCATTCTGGATGGGCTGAACCTCGACATCCATGACAAAGAGTTCGTAACGCTGCTGGGCCCTTCCGGCTGCGGCAAAACCACCACCCTGCGTCTGATCGCAGGTTTTCTGGAACCCAATTCCGGCAAAGTGCTGCTGAAAGGTGAGAACATTACCGGCGTGCCGCCCTATAAGCGCCCGGTGAACACCGTTTTTCAGAAATACGCACTGTTCCCGCACCTGAACGTGTTCGAGAACGTGGCCTTCGGTCTGCGGCTCAAAAAGATGGACGAAGAGACCATCCGCCGCAAGGTGCGCAACATGCTGGAAGTTGTTGGCCTGAAAGGCTTCGAGCGCCGCAGCATCAGCCAGATGTCCGGCGGCCAGCAGCAGCGCGTGGCCATCGCCCGCAGTCTGGTGAACGAGCCGGAGATCCTTCTGCTGGATGAACCCCTTGGCGCACTGGACCTCAAGCTGCGCAAGGAGATGCAGCTGGAGCTGAAGCGCCTGCAGCGCGAAATGAACATTACCTTTATTTATGTTACCCACGATCAGGAGGAAGCCCTTACCATGTCCGATACCGTCGTGGTCATGAACGGCGGCAAGGTGCAGCAGATCGGAACGCCGGAGGATATTTACAATGAGCCGAAGAATGCCTTTGTTGCAGACTTCATTGGCGATTCCAACATCGTGGACGGCGTGATGCACCGGGATTTTCTGGTGTCCTTCTCCGGCGTGGACTTCCCCTGTGTGGACCGCGGCTTTGCCCGCGAGCAGAGCGTGCAGGTAGTGGTGCGCCCCGAGGATATCGAGGTGGTCTCTCCTGTGGAAGGCCAGCTTGTCGGCGTTGTGAACGATGTCATCTTCAAGGGTGTCCACTTTGAGATGCATGTGGAGTGCGAGGGCCGCGAATGGCTGATCCATTCCACCCGCGCCTGCACCCCCGGTGAGACCATTGGTATGCGCATCGGCCCCAACGAGATCCACATTATGGCGCGTTCAGAGGGGTGAGCCGCAATGATGAAGATTTACGATAAAAAGCTGGCCTATCCGTACTTTGTATGGATGACGCTGTTCACAGTGGTGCCTTTGATCATCGTGGTGTACTATGCATTTACGGATGCAAACGGAGCTTTCACGCTGGATAACCTCACCTCCATCAGCGGCTACGGCTCGGTGTTTGCCCGCAGCCTGCTGCTGGCCCTCATTGCCACGGTCATTTGTCTGGTCATTGCGTTCCCGGTGGGCTATTTCCTTTCCCGCCTGCGGGTGAACAAGCAGCACATCATGCTCATGCTGGTCATGCTGCCCATGTGGATGAACTTCCTGCTGCGCACCTATGCATGGATGGGCCTGCTCAGTATCAACGGCCCGGTGAACGCCGTTCTGGGCGTGTTCGGCCTTGGCCCCTTCAATATGCTCAACACCTCCGGTGCGGTGGTGCTGGGCATGGTGTATAACTATGTGCCCTATATGATCCTGCCGCTGTACACCAGCATGACCAAGATCGACCAGAGCCTGGTGGAAGCTGCGCAGGATCTGGGTGCTTCCACCACCAAGACCCTTCTCCGGGTGCTCATTCCCATGAGCGTGCCCGGCATCAGCACCGGCATCACCATGGTGTTCGTCCCGGCGGTGTCCACCTTTGTTATCAGCCGTATGCTGGGCGGCGGCTCCAACCTGCTCATTGGCGATCTGATCGAGATGCAGTTCCTTGGCAACAGCTACAACCTGAACGTGGGTTCTGCCATGAGCCTTGTGCTGATGATCATTGTGCTGCTGTGCATGAGCTTCACCTCCAGCTTTGATGAAGATGAAATGGAGGGCGTGTCCTGATGAAAACGAAACATCTGCGCCTGATGCAGCGCGTCTATATCGTGCTGTTTTTCTGCTTCATGTACCTGCCCATTGCATACATGATCGTATTCAGCTTCAACCAGTCCAAGGGCTATTCGCTCTTCACCGGCTTTACCCTCAAGTGGTACTCCAGCCTGCTGCACAACTCCTCCATCCTGCATGCGCTGCTGGTCTCGCTGGAAGTGGCTCTGATCTCTGCGGTCATTGCCACTGTGCTGGGTACAGCGGCAAGTCTGGGCATTGCGTCCATGGGCCGCGGGAGCCGCCTTGTCGTCACCAACATCACCTATATCCCGGTGGTCAACCCGGAGATCATCACCGGCATCTCGCTCATGCTGCTGTTCGTGGCCTACCAGCGCTTTGCCGGGGGTGTCTCCTGGCTGCCGGATACCATCATGGGCTTCCCGACGCTGCTCATTGCGCATATCGCGTTCAATGTGCCGTATGTCATCTTCAACGTCACGCCCAAGCTCAAGCAATTGGATATCAAGCTGTATGAGGCAGCGCTCGACCTTGGCTGCGACCCCAAGCAGGCCTTCTTCAAGGTCATCCTGCCGGAGATCAGCCCGGCCATCCTGTCGGCATTCCTCATCTGCCTGACCTATTCCATCGACGACTTCATGATCTCCTATTTCAACTGCGGCACGGTGGAAACGCTGCCCATCGCCATCTACTCCATGACCCGTAAAAAGGTCAGCCCGGAGATCTATGCGCTGTCCACCATCATGTTCGTGGTCATTCTGTGCATCATTCTGATTTCCAACGCAATGGAGAGCCGCAGCTACCGCCGCGACCAGAAGGCGCTGAGAGGGGAGGGCGTGTGATGAAACGTTTTGCTGTGTTGCTGCTGGCGCTGGCAATGACGGTCTGCTGTGCAATGCCCGCCTTTGCCGCCGGCACCATCGAAGTCACCGAGGATGTCTCGGTGTCGGACGATTACGACTGGACCCGCTTCAAGGGCCAGAACGTGGCCATCAATGTCTATAACTGGGGCGAGTACATCTCCAACGGCTCGGACGACAGCGTGGACGTGGTGGCGGCCTTTGAAAAGCTCACCGGCATCAAGGTGAACTACACCACCTTCGACTCCAACGAGTCCATGTACGCAAAGCTCAAGTCCGGCGCAGCCAACTACGATGTGGTCATTCCGTCGGATTACATGGTGGCAAAAATGATCGCTGAGGGGATGCTCAAGCCTCTGAACTACGACAATATCCCGAACTTCAAAAAGATCGATCAGGAATACGTGGATCCGGATTACGATCCGCAGAATGCCTACACCGTGCCCTATATGCTCTGCACCACCGGCATCATTTATAACACCACCATGGTGGACAAAGCGCCCACCAGCTGGGCCGACCTGTGGGACGAGCAGTACGCAGGCAATATCCTGATGTTCAACAACAGCCGCGATGCCTACGCCATTGCTGCTTTTAAGAGCGGCCACGATATCAACCCGCAGTCCACCGAAGAGGTGGATGAGGTGGTGGAAGAGCTGAAGGCTCAGAAACCGCTGGTGCAGGCCTACGTCATGGATGAGATCTTTGATAAGATGATCGGCGGCGAGGCAGCCGTCGGTGTGTACTACTCCGGCGATGCCATCACCATGATCGACGATAATCCCGACCTTGCATGGGTGTTCCCTGAGGAGGGAACGGTGCTGTCGGTGGACAGCATGGCCATTCCTGCCACCAGTGAGCACGAGGAAGCTGCAGAGATGTTCATCAACTTCATGTGTGAGACGGACATCGGCAAGGCAAACGCCGAGTACATCGGCTACACCACCCCCATGCAGGATGTGTGGGAGGTGCTGGACGAGGATCTGAAGGAGAGCGAGATCGCTTATCCGTCCGAAGAGAAAACCGCCAAGGAAAAGGTGTTCACTGCCCTGAGCGACGATGTGAACAGCGAGCTGGACGTGAAGTGGAGCGAAATGAAGAGCTACGACGAGGGTGGCAGCAGTCTGCTGTTCCTTGCGCTGCTGGCAGCCATGGTAGCGCTGGCCTGCTTCAACATCTGGCGCAAGGTCCGCAGGCGCAACCGCAATCAGTATTAAACGCAAAGGAGGCTGCTGCACAGAACAACGTGCAGTGGTCTCTTTTTATAGAAAGGAAAAACCATGGAACAGTTCTTTTACACCGAGACCATGACAGTCATGAACGCAGATGCCGACTTCCGCAGCCTGCTCAAGCCCAGCGCCCTGCTGCGCTATGTGGAGCAGATTTCGACAGACCACGCCCGCGCCTTTGGTATGGATGACCAGTTCTTCAAAGATCGCGGTGTGACCTTTCTGGTGGGCAAGCAGGCCCTGAAATTTGACCGCGTGCCCCAGCGTGCCGAAACGCTGACCCTTACCTCCCGGGCGCAGGTCAGCAAACACGGTTCGGTCAAACGCATCACCACCCTGACCGATGCCGAGGGTAAAGAGGTGGCTATGGTGGACTGCCGCTGGATCGTGGCAAGCCTTGCCGAGGGCCGTATCCTGCGGGAGCCGGGCTGGACGGTGGAGAATTTCTGGAACGATACGGTGGAGGGCGAGCTGCCTTTGCAGCTGCACAAGTGCAAGGATGGTCTGACCAGCGCAGGGGAGTGGACGGCGCATTATTCCCAATGCGATCTGAACGGCCATTTGAACAACGCATTCTATCTGGACCTTGTCTGCGATGCGCTGCCGCTGGAAGTGATGCGCAAAGGCCCTGTGACCTTTGCTTCTATCAACTACCACCGCGAGATCCCGATGGGAGAAACGGCAGAGGTGTTTTATGCTCCTTCGGCGGATGGCTGGTATGTGGTCGGAAAGCACAACGGCCAGACCAGCTTTGAGTGCTATCTGGAGGTGGGAAAGACAAACGTGTAAATCGTTGATTTCTCAAGAGAACCGCTGCGCCGCTTTTAGCTGAAAATAAGCGAGCAATGCAAAAAAAGCGTCACCCGTGCAGAATAAAACGGCGCATTTTGAGAATTGCATCCTCTGAGGAACAGGGAGTACTCTTTTATTAGAAGGATCTTCTGATTGTCCAAAGGAGGATAAAACAAATGAAAAAACATCTCCGAGTCCTTGCGGCCGTTCTGGTACTGTGCTTCAGTCTGCTGTGCCCGGCGGCATCTGCCGCCAGTGTACAGACTGCGGCCTGCAAGCCGTCCACTGCAGCCGTTCAGACCATTTCTGCCGGCAAAAAGACGGAGCAGATGGTCTGGGTCCCAACGCACGGCGGCAAAAAATATCACAGCAAGTCTACCTGCAGCAATATGAAAGACCCGGAAAAGGTTACATTATCGAAAGCAAAAGCGGAAGGCTTCACTGCTTGCAAAAAGTGCTATTAAGAAAATAAAGAATGATCTGCAAAGCCCTTGCCGGAAATTTTCTGGCAGGGGCTTTATATGTGTCTACAAAAAGTTAACAAAAGAAATTACAGAAAAATTACAAAACCCTATTGCAAAATGGTTTCAAAAGAGTTACAATATGGTTACAGCAAGGGCACAAGCCCTGCTGAGTGTGAAATCTTTTTCTTCTTGTTTTTTGGGGATATCGGGCACAGGTTCTCCTCCTCCGGCTGTTCTCCTTCACAGTCGTGATCCATGTGCCGCACAGGCGGTATCCCGCTTCGTGTGCAAAAAAGCTCGTCCGTTCTGGACGAGCTTTTTTGCATCCATAAATCACGCAAAAACCGGCTTCTCATGCGGGAAAGTATGACCTTACGCCATTTTGGTGGGCAATTTGCCTGTTTTTCTGCAAAGGACATTTACAAAGTTTGGCGCGGCGGGGGTTTGTATTCCGGCTGGCTTTGTGGTACAGTATATACAATCAATTTATAGGTTGCAAACATGAATCCGATTGATGTTGATGCGTTAAGAGAAAAGGAGTTTGAACATGGCTTATTTCTATAAAGAACCTTCCCGCACTTTCGGTGAATATCTGCTGATCCCCGGCTATTCCTCTGCAGAGAATATCCCCACGGCTGTCAGCCTCAAGACCCCGCTGGTCAAGTACCGCAAGGGCGAGGAGGAGTGCCCCCTGCAGATGAATATTCCCATGATCAGCGCCATCATGCAGGCGGTCTCTGGCGATAAGCTGGCCATTGCACTGGCCCGTCAGGGCGGCGTGTCCTTCATCTACGGCTCTCAGAGCATTGAGAACGAGGCCGCCATGGTGCGCCGCGTCAAGAGCTTCAAGGCCGGTTATGTCGTGTCCGATTCCAACCTGGCCCCCACTGCCACTCTGCACGATGTGCTGGAGCTGAAGGCACGCACCGGCCACTCCACCATTGCCATCACTGCCGATGGCACTCCGAGCGGCAAGCTGCTGGGCATTGTTGCATCTCGTGACTACCGCATCAACCACACCCCGGATGATGCCCCTGTCACCACCTTCATGACTCCCATTGAAAAGCTGGTCACTGCACCGGAGAACACCTCCCTGCACGACTGCAACAACATCATCTGGGATAACAAGATCAACACCCTGCCTCTGGTGGATGCCGAGGGCAACCTGAAGTATATGGTGTTCCGTAAGGACTACGACTCCCACAAGAAGAACGCCAATGAACTGCTGGATAAGAACAAGAGCTATGTGGTGGGCGCAGGCATCAACACCCGCGATTACGCTGAGCGCGTGCCCGCACTGGTGGATGCCAGTGTGGATGTGCTGTGCATCGACTCTTCCGAGGGTTACTCCGAGTGGCAGAGCCGCACCATCGGCTGGATCCGTGAGCACTACGGCGATACCGTCAAGGTGGGCGCAGGCAACGTTGTGGATGCCGAGGGCTTCCGCTTCCTGGCCGAGGCTGGTGCAGACTTCGTGAAGATCGGCATTGGCGGCGGTTCTATCTGCATCACCCGCGAGACCAAGGGCATTGGCCGTGGTCAGGCTACCGCTGTCATCGAGGTGGCAAAGGCCCGCGATGAGTACTATAAGGAGACCGGCATCTACGTGCCCATCTGCTCCGACGGCGGCATCGTCCACGATTACCACATCACGCTGGCACTGGCCATGGGTGCGGATTTTGTGATGCTGGGCCGCTACTTTGCCCGCTTTGACGAAAGCCCCACGAATAAGGTGCGCATCAACGGCCAGTATATGAAGGAGTACTGGGGCGAAGGCTCCAACCGTGCCCGCAACTGGCAGCGCTACGATCTGGGCGGTTCCAGCAAGCTGAGCTTTGAGGAAGGCGTGGACAGCTACGTGCCCTATGCCGGTCCTCTGGCTGACGGTGTGCAGACCACTCTGTACAAGGTCAAGAGCACCATGTGCAACTGCGGCGCTCTGTCCATCCCGGAGCTGCAGCAGAAAGCAAAGCTGACCGTGGTTTCCTCTACCTCCATCGTTGAGGGCGGCAGCCACGACGTTGTGCTGAAGAATGCTACCCCCAATATCATCAACGGTTAACACGTTTGTTCTGAAAGCCGCCCATGCTGTTTGTGTATGGGCGGCTTTTTCTTACCGGAAATTGACCGGGATTTTCCAAAAATGCTTGCACCGCTCTGCGTTTGGTGATATCATGATAGAAACGCACTGTCAAGACAGGCAGGCGCGCAAACCTTCCCACAGGTCAGAACGGCAGGGGACAGCAAGGAGCCTTTGCCGGGTGTAAAGAAGAGAGGATACTATTCATGGACGAAATCAAGGTTGTGCCTTATATTCCAGATGAGGACTACGACAACCCCGCAATGGTCGTGGATTTTTATGAATTTACTATGGCAAACTGCCTGTTCCTGCACGGATTCAAGGACACCACGCTGGTGTTCGATATGTTCTTCCGCAAGAACCCGGATAATCAGGGTTACTCCATCAGTGCCGGCCAGCGCAAGCTGACCCGTTTTCTGCTGAATTATCATTTCAATGCACAGGATATCTGGTGGCTGCGCACCAAGGGCATGAGTGAGGAATTCTGCGAGTATCTGCGCACCTATCAGTGGAAGGGCGACATGTACGCTCTGCCCGAGGGCACGGTGGCATACCCGCATGTGCAGATGGTGCGCATCGAGTGCGACCTCGTGGGCGCAATTCTGATCGAGACCTACCTGCTGCAGACCATGAACTTCCACAGTCTGATCGCCACCAAGGCTACCCGCGTCACCGGCCTGAACACCCACACGCCCCGCAGCGTGATGGAATTCGGCACCCGCCGTGCGCAGGGCGAAAGCGCTGGCAACGATGGCGCATATGCTGCTGTTCTGGGCGGCTGCGTGGGCACTGCCAACTGTTTGGCCGAGATGAAGTTCGGCGCGGAGGTCAAGGCTGTGGGTACCGTAGCGCACAGCTTCATCGAGTTCTTCCCCACGGAGTTTGATGCCTTCAAGGCCTTTGCCGATACCTACCCGGATTCGGTCAGTCTGCTGCTGGACACCTATAATATCATGGAGAGCGGTCTGCCCAACCTCATTAAACTGGACGATTACCTCATCGAAAAATACCCCAACGACCCGAACCGCCGCGTCAAGAGCGCCCGTATCGACTCCGGCGACCTGGCCCGCGGCTCCAAGCGCCTGCGCAAGGCACTGGATGCGGCCGGTAAGCCTTACATCAAGCTGGTGGCTTCCAATGGTCTGGACGAAAAGAAGATCGCCAACATGGAGCTGTATGAGCACGCTCATTTTGACTCCTACGGCGTGGGCGAAAACCTGATCACCTCTGCTTCCGACCCCGTGTTCGGCGGGGTGTACAAGCTGGTGGCGGTCAAGCAGCCGGACGGCAGCTACACTCCCAAGATGAAGTGCTCGGATTCCGCCAGCAAGGCCATCATTCCGGGCAAGAAGATGCCGTGGCGTCTCTACGATGAAAATGGTCAGGCCCAGTGTGACCTGATCGCCATGGATGATGAAGTCATCGAGGCGGGCAAGCCCGTCACGATGGTCAATCTGGACTCCGATGCCATCGAGCGCACCGTCACCATTACCCCCACCAAGGTCAAAAAGCTGCTGGTGCCGCATGTGCTGAATGGTCAGCTGGCCATTGAGCTGCCTTCGATCGCAGAGAAGAAGGCCTACATTGCAAAGCAGCTCACCGAGGAGACCTGGGAGAGCGAGCTGCGTCTGGAGTGCCCGCATAAGCACTATGTGAACATGACCCCGGCTGTGGCCGAGTGCCGTTCCAAGATGTATGCAGAGCTGCACGGCGGCAAGGTGTAAAATAAGCAAAATAAAAAGCCCCTCAAGCGTAAGCTTGGGGGGTCTTTTTATGCCGCCGACGGGGGTCGAACCCGTACTCTGTCTCCAGAAAGGGATTTTAAGTCCCTCGTGTCTGCCAATTTCACCACAGCGGCATACAACGCTAATAATAATACAATAGAATGGCTTCTTTGTCAAGAAAAAGCACAGAGCCCGTCTCTTCATCCTCCATTCACGATTCATTTGTAAAAAGTGCTTTTTCTTTCCGTGGTTTCATGGTATAATAAAAACAGACGAACCCCGAACCCTTGATTTTTCAGGGGTTCGGGGTTTTCTTGTTACTAATGTGTGCATAGTTCAGCGTTCAGCGGCCTAAAATGTTCACAGGTTTGAACCCTATGGAATCAGTTCCACGGTGGCTTTCAGTTCGTCCAAAGTCTTGTGATTATAGACCCGGTTTCCCGTGTCCTTGGACACATGACCCATGAGCAAATCAATACATTTCCGGTTGGCCCCGGCGCTATCCAATTTGGTTTCAAAGGTGTGGCGGCATTCGTGCGGGGTATGGTTCATCTTCAGGGCCTTCATAATATCCGCCCAAAATATCCGGTATTGGGTTTGATTGCAAATCTTCCCGTTGTAGCTGATCAGCCGGGGGCCACCTTCGGCAAGCCGCCGTTCAATCAAGGGCCTGATCTTTGGATGGATGGGAACAATGCGGTTCTTACCGGCTTTCGTTTTGGTGCCGCCCTTCATCGTGCCTTCCTTCAAGTCTATATCTTCTGGTTTCAGATTCAAAAATTCAGAGATACGCCACCCGGAATATAGCAAGATCAAAACAGTATCAACCCAAGGATCAGACTGATGTTCCCACACCGTTTTGATTTCATCGTTGGTGAACGGAAGGCGGCTGGTGGGCGGTATTGGATCAGAAGTCAGCAGTTCAGAGAAGCACCGGTTTATTATATCCATTTCAAGGGCGAACCGGTCAAGGTGGCCCCACAGGTTCTTGATGGCCGCTTGGGTGCTATACCCTTTCCCACAACCATCAATGGTTTCTTGCATTTGGTAGGATCGCAGTTGTTTATAAGGCTTGTTCACATACGCTGAACAATGCTTGAACGCTGAACAGAGGGAAGAACGGTTGGATTCCCCCAGCTTCGGGGCCTTCTTTTCTTTCCAGAGGTCAAAAAGCTGTTGAAGGGTGATCTTGGCCCGGTCAACATCCCAAGGATCACGGTTGTATTCAGCAAGCATGATGTTCCCGGCTTCACGGGTTTCAGCATAGCCGATAATGTCATAGATGGGGTGGCCTTTGTCATTCCAACCTATGGTTTTCTTCACAATGTATGGGCGGCGGCGTTGGCCTGATAGCTTTGCAACCGTTCCATACCCGTTTGGATTTCGCATTATATCACCTGAACTTTCAAAATTGGGTATGGCAAAGCTAAACCCCATGTGATATAATGTTCAATGGCGTTTGAAACATTAACTTCAAAAGGGTTTGTTTCGCCTGACCGCTTCCGGTGTGCAAGACCGGGGGCGGTCATTTTTTTTTGTATCTGTTCCGTATCTGTTCCATCAAAAAGCATTGAACTGTGGAGGTTTTGAGGAACGGAACAGATGGTACAGATGCTATATTACTTCAAAGAATAGAGAAAAAAATATAAAAGAAAAAGAGTATATAGGGAACCGGCGTTTTATCTGTACCATCTGTTCCAAAACCTTGATTTACCTGTGTTTTTAGGCTTCAGGCGGTGGAACAGATGTGGACAGATCAAGTTTGTCAAGTTCACCTTTGACCTGTTCCAGAACTTCAGGATATTCAGAATCAGGGTTCATGGAATATTGATCTTCGTATTCTTTCAGGGTGTTCAGATACCGGTTCCAATGGGTGGCTTTAGCCTTTGCGGTTTTCAGTTCATCAATCTTGGCTTTCTGATCGGAATAGGAATCCAACAAAACCCGTTCTTTCTGACTATCAGCCGCCTTGAAGAAAGAAGCTGGAAGATCAGATGTGTAAGGGATGATCCCGGCCTTGGCCGCTTGATCCACCGTCAGGGCTATTTGCATACCATATTCATAGCGGGAAAAGAATGTTTCAAGGTTCTTTGTCTTTTCAAAGATGTTCAAGCAATCTTGAACAATCCGCACATGGTTTTTGGCTTCTGCTACGGTGTAGGCCCCCGGCATGGATTTAATAGCCTGTTCCGGGTTTAGATTGGAATGAACCTGAACGGTGGGTTCTGTTTTGGGTGGGGCCTTCTGTTTTGGCTTTCTTTTTCGCAGAAGTAGGAACAGGAAGAACCCCATAATGACATCCATCATGATGAACACGGGGCGGAGTTCTGGCGCTTCTGTAAAAAACATGATTGTGTAGACGATAAACCCGAAACTGAAAAAGAAGATTCCAAAGCCTTTCAAGAACTTCTTCACCGAATCACCTTCTATCTAATATCGCTTTGGAAGGCTACGGCTTTTCCAAGAATTCTGATATGGTTCAGTTCTTCACCGGTATAAATCAAATCTTCATATTTAGAGTTTTCGGCCTTCAGAATCAGCAAGTTCTTTTCAGGATAATAGTTCACCCGCTTCAAAGTAGCTTCATCATCAATAATAACGGCGGCAATTTCACCATCATCAACCATATCCTGTTGCTGGATGAACACAATATCACCATCATAGATTCTGGCCCCAATCATGGAATCACCCCTTGCCCGTAAGCAAAAGTCAGCCTGAATACCGGCCCCAGCTTCCACATATAGTTCCTTTTCTTCGTTGGCAACAATGGGTTTGCCACAAGCAATATCCCCCAACAGCGGGAAACGCTTGGTTTCAATGGGAAAAAGATTATCAAAGAACTTCAGTTTTTCAGCGTCAAGTTTCTGATTTGGTTCATTCCATCCCATGATATAGGCCGGTGTAGTATCTAATGCGTCAGCAATAGCCTTGATTTTAGATTGAGTAAGGTTACGCTGATCAAGTTCAATCTTATTTATTGAAGAACGGGATTTGTACCCTAATCTTTTACCAAGTTCATCTTGGGATAAACCAAGTTCTTCCCGGCGATTGCGAATTCTGCTTCCTATTGTGGACAAGTGAATGACCCCCTTTCTGTTACTAATTATACGGCGCTGTTGGCGGCTTGTCAACATATTTTTAGCTTTTTCAAAAAAGATGTTGACATTCTTCCTACATCGTGGTAGTATGTGAGTGTAGACAAGATGCCTACCGATTTTGAAGAAAGGGGTGATTGCCGTATGACCAACACAGAGCTGTTGCGTGAGAAGATCGACCAGTCCGGTTATAAACTTCGGTTTATTGCCAAGAAGATTGGAATTACCTATCAGGGCCTTTTGAATAAGATCAATAACCGTAGTGAATTTCGGGCCAATGAGATTCAGGCTTTGTATGATCTTCTTGGCCTGACGGAAGAAGAACGAGTGGCGATTTTTTTTGCCCGTTAAAGAGGGAAAAAGTCTACAAATGGAGTAAGAACTATGAATGAAGTCAGTTTGAAACCGGTCATTGATGAACTTGAAACCTTGTTTTCAAAGTTCAACAAAGCCTTCTTTGAAGGGAAGCTGGAAAAGCCTGTGATCACCGTTTCCCCGGATCATACCCGTGGGGCCTATGGGTGGTGTACCGGTTGGAAGGCGTGGCAAGACGGCACCAAGGAAGGCGGCTATTACGAAATCAACCTGTGCGCCGAATACCTGAACCGCCCCTTTGAAGAAACCTGTGGAACCTTGCTTCACGAAATGGTTCACCTTCAGAACCTTCAGGACAATGTTCAAGACACTTCCCGTTCTGGTTCCTACCACAACCGGAAGTTCAAGGAAACCGCTGAAGCCCACGGGCTGACCGTGGAGAAAGGCGAAAAGTACGGATGGCACAAAACCACCCTGAACCCGCAAGCTGAAGCCTTCGTGAAATCCCTTGGCAAATCCGGGTTCTGTCTGGTTCGGCCCCGTACCAATCCGCTGAAGGGTTCCCGAAAGGGGGGGGGATCAAGTTCCCGTAAGTATGTTTGCCCCTGTTGCGGAACCATCATCCGGGCCACCAAGGAAGTTCATGTTCTCTGTGGGGAATGTGAAGTGGCCTTTGAAGAACAGGAGTGATAACCAATGAATGAAATAAACCCGAAACCCGGATATTGGGTTCTATCCCTTTCGGGTGGTAAGGATTCCACCGCCCTTGGCCTTGAATGGCTGGCCCGACACAAGGCCGATCCTGTCACATATCCCCTTCATGAAGTGGTGTACTGTGACACATGGATGGAGTTCCCGGCCATGATGGAGCATATCAACCAGCTTGAAAAAATCTTCATGGATGCGGGAATCAAGTTCACACGGGTTCAAAATCTTTTGATTGGTTCATGTTTGAATACCAACCCAAGCGCCACAACCCTGAATTGCAAGATAAAAAAGGTCAAAGCTGGCCGGGGCCGCAAGCCCGTTGGTGTACTGCTGAATTGAAAACCAGAATCATCAATAGGTATCTCGCCCATCTTCGTGAAGAATACACCGTTATTCAGTTGATTGGCCTTGCGGCTGATGAAGAATACCGGTTGGAACGGGAACACAATCAGAACCCCGAACACCGTCACCCATTGGCGGAATGGGGTTGGACGGAAGCCGATTGTTTGAAATACTGCTATTCCCACGGTTTTGATTGGGGTGGCTTGTATGAGATTTTCCACCGGGTTTCCTGTTGGTGCTGTCCGTTGCAGAGCCTTGAAGAATTACGGAACTTGCGAAAACATTTTCCTGATCTGTGGGCAAAGCTGTTGGACATGGAACACCGGACTTGGCGAACCTTCCGGGCTGATTATTCAGTTGATCAACTGGAAATCCGCTTTGCTTTTGAAGATGAACGCCTTGCCGCTGGCCTTCCGATCAACCGAACCCGTGAATTTATGACTGAACTTCGGAAACGGCTTGCAGAAGCCGAACCACAAAAATGAAAGGAGTACGCACAATGACCACCTTTGCAGAGCGTTTGAAAAACGCTATGGAACAGGCCAACATGAGCCAATCCGCCCTGTCTGAACAGGCCGGGGCTTCCAAGGCCGCTATCAGCCAATACCTTTCCGGGAAGAACACCCCCGGCCCTGACCGTATCAAGGCCCTTGCCGATGCAACCGGCGTTTCCTTTGATTACCTGATGGGCTATGGAGCCGCCCCGGTTGCGGAACCGCCCATCAAGAAGATCAGCGTGAAGGAAGCCGCCCGGTGCATGGGAAAATCTGATCAGTTCGTCAGAATCGGCCTTCAGCGTGGCCTTCTTCCCTTCGGGAACGCTGTTCCCGGAACCGGCGCTTGCTGGAATTACTACATCAACCCCACCAAGTTCCGTGATTATGTGGGCGCTGATCAGTTCAATTCCTTCTTCGGCCTTACGGCCTGAAAGGGGAACACCGATGGATAACACCCGTGATGAACTGTTGGATTTGATCAGGAACGCCACCAACATTGATATGATTTGCTTCTTCGCCATTATCTATGTGGTTGCGCCCGATTCCCCCCCCTATACGCCTATCGCCACCCGTGGCGAACTGAAGAAGGCAATTAAGCAGTTGCGGAGCGCCCAGCATAGCCCGGATTGCCCCGCTGAAATGTCTGAAGGCTTTGAAACGGCGATTCAGTACATCCGCCGTGAATGGCTTCACCAATGAAAGGATGGTTTATATGCTTCAGATCGGAATGATCGTTAAAATCTTGCCCGATGCGGAATACAGCGGCAAGTTCACCGGCTACATCGGCAAGGTGAAGAATTACTTTTCGCAGAACAAGAAGGTTGGCGTGGAACTTTTTCAGCAGACGAATGACGCAAGTTCCAAGGGCCTGTTTTGGTTCTCTGAATCCAAGGTGGTTGCGGCGGGTAGTCTGCCTGATGCCATGATGGAATATATCAAGGCCGATCTTAACGCCACCTTTGGCGTTGCAAATCACATCCGCCGTTCCCGTCAGACCGGCCTTCCGCAGATCAAGAAGGTCATTTATAGCGGCCCCAAGACAATCATTCTGTGGGCCGACAACACCAAAACCATTGTTTCCTGTGGGGAAGCGGATTCCTATGACTACTATTCCGGTTTCTGTGCCGCTGTGGTCAAGAAACTGTTCGGTTCCACTACCCACGCCAAAAAGGTTTTGGGTGATTCCATTCAAATCAATGATTAACCTGTTTCAGCACCAGCAACAGGCCCTTGATGAAACCGAGGGGAAGAACCGGGTGGCCTATTACCTTGATATGGGCCTTGGGAAAACCTTTGTTGGTTCCGAAAAAATGATGAAGCTGAACAAGCGGATCAATCTGGTGGTGTGCCAATGTTCAAAGGTTCAGGATTGGGTTGAACATTTTCAGACTTACTACACCCGGAATTGTGTGTTCGACCTGACCAACCCCAAAACCTTCAAATGGTTCTTTGAACAGATTCAGCATGAAGTTCCAACCCTGATGATTGGCGTGATCAACTACGAACTGACCTTCAGGCGGAATGTGCTGAAAACCCTGACCGGCTTCACGCTGATGTTGGATGAAAGTTCCCTGATCCAGAACGAGAACGCCAAACGGTCAAAGTTCATTCTTGGGCTGAAACCGGATAATGTGATCCTTCTGTCAGGCACCCCCACGGGCGGCAAGTATGAAAACCTGTGGAGCCAATGCCAACTGTTGGGGTGGAAGATTTCAAAAGAACTGTTCTGGAAGCAGTACATTCAAACGGAATGGGTTGAAACCGATGGATTTTGGCGGCAACAGATTACCGGCTATAAGAATGTTGACCGGCTGAAGATGAAGCTGGCCGAACATGGGGCCGTTTTCATGACTACCGAACAGGCCGGGATCAACCTTCCAAAACGGAACTGGATCAAGGTCAAAACCCGCCCTTCATCCCTTTATTGGAAGTTCTGGAATGATCGCTATATTGCGATTGACAGCGCCAACCTTGGTGAATTTGAACTGGATGCGGATTTCTACGGTTCCAATGCCCATTGTGAACGGGAATTGATCGGTGATACCAGTCTAACCCGCCGCCTTTACGCCCGTCAGCTTTGCGGCCTATATAACCCGGCCCGTTATGAAGCCTTCCGGGATTTGGTGAACAGCACGGAAGATCGCTTGATTGTGTTCTATAACTTCACGGAAGAAATGGAACGCCTGAAGGGGATTGCCAAGGGCCTGAACCGGCCTGTGTCTGTTCTTTCCTGTGAAGAAAAGAACTTGGATGCTTACCGCTACCAGCACAACAGCATTACCTTCATTCAGTATCAGGCCGGTGCAATGGGCGGCAATTTCCAGCTTGCCAACAAAATCATTTACTTCAGCCTTCCCCAAGGTTCGGAATTGTGGGAGCAATCCCAAAAGCGTATTCACCGCCTTGGGCAAGAACGGCCATGTTTCTATTACCTGATGATCTGTCCGGGAACGGTTGAAGAAGATATTCTTTCCACTTTGGAAATGAGAAAGGACTATACCGATGAACTATTCAGAAAGTATGAGCAAGCGGCAACAGCGCCGCAAAGCCCTT
>ENA-OPFT01000850-OPFT01000850.1-human-gut-metagenome-genome-assembly--contig:-NODE-850-length-17257-cov-1.531159_pt1 | contig 17257 bp, 2 predicted proteins | sample MGYA00241714_ERZ501560 | MGnify/ENA primary metagenome ERZ501560 (study PRJEB25962, sample SAMEA2042392) | human gut metagenome | biome: human gut; feature: human-associated habitat; material: faeces...
GGAATCGGCAATTACACAGGAAGCGTGAAGAAGACCTTTAAGATCTGCGCAAACATTGCGGACGCCGAGATTACCGTTCCGGATGAACTGTGGTTCAAAGATTATGTGAATGCCGGAGAGACGGACATTGCAATCGGCGATAAGAACATCACGTTTGACGATCAGATCAGTGTTGTGCTGAACGGAACAACACTTCAGAAAGATACCGACTATACGCTGGTCTATGCAGACAACAGCTGGGTCGGCAACGCAGTAGTTACCATCAAGGGTATGGGAGGCTTTGCGGGAAGCGTGGAGAAGACGGTTCCGATCAAAGCGGATCTTTCGGAGGCAGGCATTCAGGTGGCAATCGGAGATCAGCAGTATACCGGAGATCCGGTGGAGGCAATCCCGAGCATCAGCTACTACGGAACAGAGCTGACATCCGGAAAGCACTTTGTGATTCATACATACGAAAACAACGTGAAGATCGGTGATAAGACTGCGAGCGTGACGGTAATCGGAAATGAGAAAAACGGATTTACCGGAACACTCACAGAGAATTTCAGCATTGTTGCAAATGCGGGAATTCTGGAGGTAAGCGGTGTAGAGAGCAGCTACCTGTACCGCGGAACACAGATCCGCCCGCAGGTTACCGTTAAGATAGGGAACAAGACACTGTCCACGTCCGATTATGCTGTGACCTATGGAGAGAATATCAAGGCGGGAACAGACGGCGGAAGCATTATGGTAAAGGGTAAGAACGAGTATGCTGGTCTGATCAAGCTGGTAACCTTTGATATTAACCCACTTCAGATGGACGACCTGAAGGTGCTTGACGGAACGCAGAACGCGATCGGAAGCAGAGAGTACACCGGTAAGGAGATTGTGCCGGAGTTCTCATTGAAGACAACCATCGGATCAACGGATTACATTCTGCCGGCAAGAAGCTATACCATTGCAAAGAAGGCAGACCCGGATAATACGAATGTAGGAACCGGTACAGTCGTGATTACCGGTGATGGAAGCAACGTAATCGGAAGCCGTGAAGTATCCTTCCAGATCGTGGCGAAATCATTGGCAAAACCGTCATCCGGCACCGACCTGATTGCGGTAGAAGTGATTCCGGACAGCTTTTCTTATGACGGAACGGAAAAGAAGCCGACTGTTCTTGTGACATATCAGTACGGAACAGAGGTTGAGGTACGTCAGCTGACAGAGGGAAGCGATTTTACCGTTGCATACAGCAACAATATCAATGTCACAACAACCGAGTCAAAGGCTGTTGCTGATATAAGTGGAACAGGCAACTATAAGGGATCTGTGAAGGCAACATTTGATATTGCCAAGAAGATCGTCAAGATAACAGATGCGGATGTTGCTGATATAGCAGATCAGACATACCACATGGGAGATAAGATAGAGCCGGCTGCAACAGTCACAGTGGATGGCGTGAAGCTTGACGCTGACTGCTATACGGTAACTTATACAAACAATGTGAATGTCGGAACTGCGACAATGACAGTTACAGGTATCACTGTACAGGGATATTCAGGAACTGTCGAGAAGACATTCAAGATACTTCCATTGTCTATTGCAAAGGCAGTGGCATCTAAGACTTATTCAGCGGTGTACACACCGGCTGGAACGACATTTACAGTTGAGAGCTTTGACATCACAGTTGATGGCAAGAAGTACACTGTGACGGACATGTCAGATTTCACTGTAACACAGAAGAACCTGATAAATGTTGGAACAGGAACAATAACAGTTACTGCAAAGGCTGACTGTAACTTTACAGGAAGCTTTGATATCGCAGCGACAATAACTGCAGCGAAGATAGAGGAGAGCTGGGCAAGCCTTGAGCAGACAGAGTTCAGCTATACCGGATCTGAGATAACTCCTGAGCCGGTTGTCAGAAGTGGAAATGTCATTCTCAAGAAGGATGTCGACTATACACTCAGCTACGACAGCAATGTGGAGTGTTCCGATAAGGCAAGCGTGATGGTGACAGGTACAGGTAACTATACAGGAGAGGTAAAGCTTCTCTTTACTATCGGTGCGAAGTCGCTCACGGGAGCAAAGGTAAGTGCTCAGGCACAGAGCTATACAGGTAAGCCGCTCACCACGAAGATCTCAGTCGTACTTGGAGACGAGAAACTTGTGGAGGGCCAGGATTATACAGTAGAGTATGTAGAAGGCGAAGTTACAAATGCAGGAACCGGTAAATTCAAGATCAAAGGTAAGGGCAACTATACCGGAGAGCTTGACGGCACATTTGTCATAAATGCGAGAAGTATAAATGCTGAGGGCATTACGGTTGCAGGTGTGGCAGATAAGACATACACCGGATTTGAGATAACACAGGATATAACAGTTAAGGATGGAGATGCGGTTCTCACAGAGGGAACAGATTACACTGTCGACTATGAGAATAATGTCAATGCATCGACCACAGATTCAAAGGCTGCAGTTATAGTCAGAGGTAAGGGTAACTATGACAGCAGTACAACAAGACGTGTAGAATTTACAATTGGACAGAAGAATATAACAGATGCAGAGATGGACGGCGTGGAGAGTTCAGTCGTATACACAGGAAAGGCTATTACATTTGATCAGGCTGTGCTCACTGTGGACGGTGTTAAGCTTGTAAATGGTGTGGACTACGAGACTGAATATGTCAACAATCTGAATGTATCTACTGCCAGCAGCAAGGCGAATATCATCTTCAGTGCAAAGGGTAATTATACAGGAAAAGCAAGCTGGACATTCACTATCATAGCAAAGAGCATAGAGGATTGTACAGTCAGCGATATTCCGGGACAGACCCACACAGGAAAGGCACTTACACCTGACATAACAGTCAAGGATGGCAGCAGAACTCTTGTGAAGGGCACGGATTATGATGTCGTATACAGCGACAATATTGAGGTGTCAACAGCAGACAAGCCGGCAAAGGCGGTTGTCACAGGAAAGGGCAACTACACCGGATCTGTACAGAAGACATTTATGATAGCAGAGAGAGTTATAGATATAACACCTGCGGTCATCTCTATAACAGACAAGGGACCATTTGTATATAACTATGGCAAGCAGATCACACCGGCTATATCAGTTACACTGGATGGAGAGGTGCTTCCAGAGGATGCGTATACAGTAAGCTATCAGAGCAATGTGAATGCCGGAAAGGCATACATAATCGTGACAGGAGCCGGAGAGTATCATGGAGTCATAGATACATCATTTACTATCGAACAGCTCGATGTGACAGGAGGAGTCCTTGAGCTTGAGAAGGATGCTTACGGATATACCGGAAGCGAGATCAAGCCTGTAGTGACAGGAATCACTCTGGCTGGCGGCAGCATAGAGCCTGGCACAGATTTTGACGTGACATACAGCAACAATATAAATGTAGGCAGTGGAGAGATAGCTCTCACAGCCAGAAGCAGTTCAAACTATAAGGGAACAGTTACAGGCAAGTTTGCGATCACTGCGGCAGACATCACAGATGCCCAGCTCACGGTTGCCGATCAGACATACACAGGTGCTGCACTCAAGCCGGCAGTGACAGTATATCTGGGACAGACAAAGCTTATAGAGGGAACAGATTACACAGTGGGATATGCTGACAATACCGATGCCGGAACAGCAACGGTTACTGTAAAGGGTATGGGCAACTATGCCGGAACAGTTAAGACGACCTTCAAGATCGCAGCAAGATCCATAAGTGCAGCAAAGATAACTGTTGCAGATCAGGTGTATACTGGAGCTCCGCTTACACCGGAGATAACAGTTACATTAGGTGGAAAGCAGATCGCAGACACCGAGTATGATGTTGACTATAGTGGAAATACCGATAAGGGTACAGCCACAGTGACGATAACAGGTAAGCACAATTACACAGGAACAGCATCAGAGACATTCACCATATCCGCAATGGATATAAGCAAGTGCGTGGTCTCACCTATAGCGTCTGTTGTATACGACGGAACAGCCCACAGTCCAAAGGTTACAGTCAAGAACGGAGAGATAGTTCTGACAGAGGGCAGTGATTATGACGTCACATACAGCGACAATGTAAGTGTTACAACAGACTCAAGAAAGGCAAAGGCAACTATCACAGGCCGTGGAAATTATACAGGTCAGTGTGTGGCTGAGTTTGAGATAACAAAGGCAGACTTTGCAGATGCAGTCATAACAGGAATACCTGAGAGTGTAGAGTATACCGGTGAGAGCATAGTCCTCACAGGATATGAGCTCACACTTGGAGATACAAAACTTGTAGAGAATCAGGATTACGTTGTTGAGTACACTGATAATAAGGAGATCGGAACAGCGACTGTCAGATTCATCGGAGCAGGCAATTACAGCGGTGAGAAGACTGCAGCCTTCAAGATAACAAAGGCAGATATAGCAAACTGCGAAATCAGCCCGATCCAGGGACAGACATGGACAGGTAAGGCCATAGAGCCGGTGCTCACCATAAAGAATGGCAGCGTCACCCTGAAGGCCGGAACAGACTATGAAGTTACATACAGCAACAATATAGACGAGACGGATGAGGCGAAGGCAGAGATCACCGGTATTGGCAACTATACAGGAACTGCTGTAGTCTACTTCTCGATAACAAGAAGCGTTGTGGATATAAACGGCGCTACAGTGTCGGCTATACCGGCGCAGACATATGCATTTGGCAAGGCTGTAACTCCTTCAGTCACTGTTATGTATAACGGAATTACACTGAAAGAGAATACAGATTACACCTTAACATATGAGAACAATATAAATGCTGGAACAGCATATGTGATCATAACCGGAACAAAGTATTACTCCAAGACAAAGAGAGTAAGCTTCGCCATCAACCCTGCGGACATATCAGCAGGCCGTGTGGTTATAGATCAGGGAAGCTTTGTGTACACAGGAAAGAGCCAGAAGCCTGAGGTTACAGGCATAGAGTTTGGAGATGTGATGATAACTGATATGGACAGCTTTGACATAAGCTTTGGCAGCAATGTCAATGTAGGAACAGCGTCCATCAGCGTATCAGCAAAGAGCAACACCAACTACAAGGGCAGCGTGACAGGTGAGTTTGCCATAACAGAGGCAGATCTGTCAGGCGCAGCAGTTGAGGTAGACGATGCGGTATATCAGGGAACACCTCTTACCCCGGCTGTCAGGGTAACACTTGGTACAGTGGTTCTGACAGAGGGCAGGGATTACACTCTGAGCTACAGCAGTAACACAAACGTAGGAAAGGGTACTGTAAAGATTACAGGAAGTGGCAATTATAAGGGAACCATCAGTGCAGAGTTTGCTATAACAGAGAGAACGATCACTGATGCCGATGTGGAAGTCGCAGATCAGATCTACACAGGTAAGGAGCTCACTCCTGATGTGGAAGTAACACTTGGAGACAAGCTTCTGACAAATGGTGTGGATTACACAGTTACCTATGAGAAGAATGTCAATGTCGGCACGGCAAACGTTATAGTAAAGGGAACCGGCAATTATAAAGACACTATCACAAAGACCTTTAGAATAGCTGCAGCAGACATTTCAAGTGCAGTTGCGTATAAGATCAGTGATCAGACATATACCGGAAGTCCTATCACCCCGGCAGTGACAGTAAGCATGGCTGATGGAACAACACTGAAAGCCGGTGTTGACTATGAGGCTGAATACACAGGAAACACAGATGTTACGACAAAGGATGCACCTGCACAGGTGGTTATCACAGGAAAGGGCAACTATGTAGGAACCCTCAGAACAACATTTGCGATAGTACCTAAGTCACTTACAGGAGTCGCCATTAGCGGATACAGTGAGTCTGTGGCTTACACAGGTGCTGATGTGACATTTGCAGATATTATAGTTGCCGATGGAAGCGAGATCCTCACAGAGGGAATTGATTATAGGATCACATACACAGGCAACAAGGCAGTCACAACAGAGGATGGTACATACTTTACAGTAACAGGTACAGGCAATTACACCGGAAGCAAGGATGTACACTTTGTGATTACGGCAAAGGATCTCAGGGAATGTGATGTCGAGGAGATTGAAAGCCAGGTATACACAGGAAAGGCCATAGAGCCGGAAGTAACGATAAGAAATGGTAATGTTCTTCTTGTGAGCGACGTTGACTATGATGTCACATATGAGTCGAATATAAATGAGACTACAGAGACAACAAAGGCTAAGGCTATAATCACAGGAAAGGGCAACTACACAGGAAAGGTAACGAAGGAATTCGTTATAGGAAGAGTATTTACAGATATATCAAAGGCTGAGATAGAGGCTATTCCGGATCAGACATATACATTCGGACAGGCCATAACCCCTGAAGTCAAGGTAAGCTTTGGAGGAAAGGCACTCACACTTAACACCGACTATACAGTGACTTATACCGATAATATTGATGCGGGAACTGCAACTGTAAAGATCATAGGTACAGGTGATTACAACAAGTCAGTTACAAAGACATTTGTCATAAAGCCGGCAGATATATCAAAGGCGTCAGTAGTTCTCAGGGGAACATCATTCACCTACACAGGTGAGGCGATTACACCTGCAGTGACAAGACTTGGCGTTCCTAATGGTGGTGTGACTGAGAGTATCACAGATCTCTCTTCATTCGCTGTGGAATACAGTGACAATACAGATGCCGGAACGGCAAAGGTTACTGTAAGTGCAGGAAAGGATACGAACTACACCGGAACTGCATCAACTACATTTACTATCACAAGAAAGAGCATAAGCGGTGCGGTCGTGAGCGTGGCAGATGCTGAGTACACCGGATCAGAGGTTATACCGGATGTAAAGGTAACTCTGGGAGATAAGGTGCTGACAGCCGGCGTGGATTACACGGTATCGGCTGAAAACAATGTAGAGGCAGGAGCGGACGCTCTGTTAAAGATCACCGGATGCGGTAATTATGAGGGCGTACTGAGCCAGACATTTGAGATCAGTGCAAAGAGCATAGACGGCGGAAAGTGCAGCATACCGGCTCAGGTATATATAGGATCTGCGCTGACACCTGATGTAGTTCTTGAGGTTGGAGGCAAGACTCTGACCAAGGGTGAGGACTACACAGTTACATACGCAGACAACATAGATGTCACAACGGCTGAGAAGAAGGCATCAGCGATCATCAAGGCCATGGGCAACTACACAGGAAAGCTCACAGTTTACTTTGACATCACGGCAAAGACTCTTACAGCAGCCGATGTTGACAGCATTGATGCTCAGGAATACACCGGCGAGGCGATAGAGCCAGTGGTGGTCGTAAGAAACGGAGACACAGTTCTTGTTGCGGGAAGAGATTACGATGTAACATACAGCACCAATACAGACAAGACTACAGAGGCGAGAGCAGTAGTCAAAGGTAAGGGTAACTATCAGGGAACCGTTACAAAGCTGTTTGAGATATGCGGAGCAAGCATAGCACCGGCGGTTGTGACAGGAATACCTGAGAGCGCAGAATATACAGGTGACAGCATAACCTTTAAGGACATAACAGTTGTGATGAATGGAAAGACACTTGTATATGGAACAGATTACACAGTAAGTTATGAGAACAATGTCAATGCAACCACTGAGGACAGCATGGCATACGTTATCATAAAGGGTAACGACAACTACGGTGGACAGATAAGAACAGCCTTCAGCATAACCCCAAGAAGTCTTGAGAAGTGCAAGGTCGATGCCATCGGAGGACAGACATATACAGGCAGGGAGATCACCCCTGAGGTTACAGTAAGAGATGGATCAAAGGTACTCGAAAATGGAAGAGACTACACGGTATCTTACAGTGATAATATCGAGGTGGGCAAGAATGCCAAGGCAGTTATAGAAGGTAAGGGCAACTACACCGGACAGCTTACAGCAGAGTTCACCATCGCAAAGGAAGTGCTCGACATTTCAAATGCGGTGATAAGTGATATCGCAGATCAGTATTACAACTTCGGTGAGGAGCTCACACCTGCACTCAGTGTAAATCTTGGAGGAAGAAAGCTTACAGAGAATGTTGATTACAGCGTAACCTACACTGATAACATTGAGGCCGGTACGGCTACAGCTACAGTGAAGGGAATCGACCAGAATAAGGGCGAGGTAAGTAAGACATTCAAGATCCTTCCTATAGATATAACAACTGCAGAGATCGCACTTGTGAAGGATTCATATGGTTTCACAGGAGATGCGGTAACAGCAGATGTAGAATCGATAACAGTCACAAGAAATGGAGTTAAGAAGGTACTCACAGATCTCGCAGGATTTGAGATCACATGTACAGACAATGTAAATGTCGGTACGGCTACAGTTAAGATCGCCGCAGGCGAAGGCCAGAGCTATACAGGAAGCACAAGCACATCCTTCAGGATCGTTGCAGCTTCAATAGAGCAGGCAGAGGTCAGCGTTGACAGTGCAGTATATACGGGAAGCGCGATCACTCCTGTATGCAGAGTAGTTCTTGGAGGAAAGACTCTTGCAGAGGGCGTTGACTACAAGGTAACAGTTTCAGGCAATGTGAATGTTACTGACAATGCACTGGTTACTATAGAGGGAACCGGAAATTACACCGGAAAGCTCTCACAGAAGTTCAGCATAACTCCTAAGAGGATATCACAGGCTGAGGTAAAGGCCGATAATGCTGAATACACAGGAAGCGCAGTTACGACAACAGTCAGTGTAGTCCTTGATGGAAAGACTCTTGTTCAGGGAACTGACTATAAGCTCAGCTACAGCGACAATGTGAATGTCACATCTGACACAGCAAAGGCTGTTGTGACAGTGACAGGAACAGGCAACTACACAGGAACAGTCCAAGGAGAGTTCTCTATAACTCCTATGGATATATCAAAGCTTGACATACCGGAGATACCAGATCAGACATACGGCGGTCAGGCAGTAAAACCTGAACTGAGAATTGTAAATGGCAACAATGTTCTCTCAGAGGGCACTGATTACACAGTGGCATACGAGAACAACGATTCGGTTACAGACAAGGCCAGCGCTATTATCTCAGGTAGAGGAAGCTACAAGGGATCAGTGACCAGAACATTTGCTATAAAGGCATACAGCATAGACAATGCAGAGATAAGTGGAATCCAGGATGCGGTAGTATTTACAGGAGATGCCATTGAATTTGCAGATATAGCAGTTGTAGTAAACGGCAGGACACTTGTGAACGGTACGGACTACACAGTAAGCTACGAGAACAACCTGAACGTTACAGATGAGAAGAATCCTGCATATGTGATCATAAAGGGCACAGGAAACTACGGCGGACAGGTTAGAACAGCATTTGCCATAACAGCTAAGAATATCGGCAGATGCAGCATTGATCCGATTGGCGGACAGATATACACAGGTAAGGCGGTTGAGCCTGAGATCACAGTCAGAGATGGCGCAAGGATACTGGAGACCGGAAAGGATTATGACATTACTTACAGCAACAACACAGATGTGACAGACAGTGCTGAGGTCACCATAACAGGTAAGGGCAACTACAGAGGCAGCAACAGTGCGGTATTCACCATCACACAGGAGGTTGTGGATATATCAAAGGCTGTAATGAGCAAGGTCGATGACCAGTATTACAACTTTGGAAATGCCATAAGACCAGAGGTTACACTTACATATGGCGGCAAGACATTGACACAGGATGTGGACTACGAGCTTGTATACATCGACAATATCAATGAAGGTACGGCGACGATACAGGCAAATGGTATCAACAAGAACACAGGCTCGGTGAGCACAACATTTGCCATAAAGCCAGTAGATATAACAACTGCTGAGGTTGTACTTGAGAATGACTCATTTGAGTACACGGGATCAGAGATCAGACCTGCAGTTAAGATGATAACAGTAAGCAGGGATGGCAAGGCGACGGCAGTGACATCTATGACAGCATTTGATGTGACATACACGGACAATACAAATGTCGGAACTGCTGGTGCGGTTATAAAGGCAGCACAGGGAAGCGGATTTACAGGATCTGTGACAAAGAAGTTTGAGATCACAGAGGTGGATATCGCACAGGCTGTAGTTGATGTGGAAGACCATGTGTACACAGGAAGTGCAGTAAAGCCTGCATATACAGTGACACTTGATGGCAAGAAACTCACTGCGGGAACAGATTTCAATGTGGTGTTCAGCAACAATGTAAATGTTGGAACAGCAGCCATCCTCACAGTGACCGGTACAGGAAACTACAAGGGAACAGTTGTCGCATACTTTGCGATAACTGCAAAGGATCTGAGCAAGGCAGATGTGAATGTCCAGTCATCAGTTTACACTGGAAAGCCACTTACACCGGCTGTGACAGTAACTCTCGATGATGAGATATTAAATGCAGACATTGATTATGTTGTTTCTTACAGCAACAATGTGAACGCTACGACAGCAAAGTCAAAGGCGACTGTGACCGTCAAGGGAACAGGAAACTATAAGGGCACTGTGACTGCTACATTCGACATTGAGCCAAAGGCGATCAATGAGGCGAAGATCAATGATATACTGGATCAGATGTACAGCGGCAGTGAGATCAGACCGGATGCAAAGGTGACACTCGATGGAGTACAGCTTGTTGCAGGAACGGACTACACTGTGACATATGAGAACAACATAGAGGTTTCAGATTCAGCCAAGCTTATCGTAACCGGTAAGGGCAATTACAAGGGAACTGTAGAGAAGAACTTCAGTATAAAGAGTCTCACTCTTGAGGACGCAGAGGTATCAGGTATACCAGCCGGCACAGAATACACAGGAAAGGCCATAACATTTGGCGAGATCGTTGTGACACTGGTCGGAAAGAAACTGTCCGAGGATGAGGATTACACAGTAGAGTATAAGAACAATGTAAACGTGACAGACAGTGCGGAGGTTGTGATAACAGGTATCGGCAATTACAGCGGAGAGCTGAGCAGAACATTCAAGATCACAGCTAAGGACATAAGCAAGTGTAGAGTCGATGCGATTGGCGGACAGGTACACACAGGAAAGGCTGTAACACCTGAGGTCACAGTGAGAGACGGAACACAGGTTCTCGTGTCTGGAACAGATTACAAGACAGAGTACAGCAACAACATAAATGAGACAACGGCCAGCTCGAAGGCTGAGATCAAGATCACAGGATCTGGTAACTACACAGGAAGCATAACAGTGAACTTCACGATATCTAAGAATCTTGTGGATATATCCAAGGCTGTGATAAGCAAGATCAGTGATCAGCTTTACAACTTCGGCCAGCCGCTCACACCGGATGTGACAGTTACATTTGGTGGAAAGACACTTGTATACGGCGAGGATTACGCACTCGTATATGTGGACAACATCGATGAGGGTGTGGCAACCGTAACAGTTAGAGGTATCAATTCAAATACCGGATCTTTATCGGCTAAGTTTAACATCAATCCGGTCGATATAAGTGATGGACAGATAGCTCTTGATGCATCCGAGTATATGTATACAGGAACAGCAGTAAAACCGGTGATCAATTCATTTACAGTGAAGAGAGCTGGAAAGACAGTGACAGTTACTGATTTTGACAACCTTGAGATCAGCTACTCGTCAAATACAAATGTTGGAACAGGTAAGGTTACTATAAAGGCACTTGAGGGTGAAGGCTTCACAGGAAGTGTCAGCAAGACATTTGCAATAGTAGGTGCTTCAGTCGACAATGCTTCAGTAAAGGTTGGAAACGGAGTTTATACGGGTGAAGCTGTAACTCCGGATCACACAGTTACACTCGGAGGCAGGACACTTGTTGAGGGACGCGACTACAGAGCAGACTACAGCAACAATGTGAACGTGACAGACAGTGCAGTGCTCACCATCACAGGTATGGGTAACTACAGTGGAAGCACCACAGCAAGATTTAAGATAAGTGCCAGAAATCTTGCAGATGCAGACATTACGGTGGCATCGGCAAGATACACAGGAGATCCACTTACACCTGCAGTTACAGTTTCACTTGGCGGAACAGCTCTTGTGGAGGACAGAGACTTTACAGTTTCATACAGTGACAATGTGAATGTCACAACAGACACAGATAAGGCAGGCGTTACCATCACAGGTATAGGCAACTACACTGGAACGGAGGTTGAGAAATTCGATATCGCAGCTAGAGACATATCTCTTGCAGAGATAAAGGACATCGACAGACAGAATTATACCGGTAATGCGGTTACACCAAAGCTCACGGTTGTTGACGGACAGAGAGAGCTTGTGGCAGGCAGGGATTACACCGTAAGCTACAAGAACAATGTCGAGGTGACAACGGCAGCAGTTGCGGTGATAACAGGAAAGGGCAATTATTCAGGAACTGCCAGCAAGCTGTTTGCTATTGGCGGTGCAGATATTGCAGATGCAGATATAACAGGTATAAAAGACAGCGTAACCTACACAGGAAAGGCAATAACATTTGCCGGACTTAAGGTAACATACGGCGACGATGTACTTGTGGCAGAAAGAGACTACACTGTATCATACAGTGGAAATAAGAACGTGACGGACAAGGCAAGTGTTACCATCACAGGTATTGGCAACTACACAGGAAGTGTTAACAGATACTTTGCTATAACAAGAAGAAATCTTGCAGACTGTCATGTGAGCGAGATCGAGGGTCAGATTTACACAGGCAAGAAGATAGAGCCGGAGCTCACAATTACATATGGAGATCTGGTGCTTGTAGAGGGTGTTGACTACGAGATCGAGTACAGCAATAATATTGAGCCTACAGCAGGCGGACAGTCGGCAAAGGCAACAGTAACAGGTAAGAGAAGCTACACAGGAACTGTGGAGAGAGAATTTACCATTACAAAGGATCCTGTAAATATAAGCGGAGCCAAGATCAGTGCAATACCTGATCAGGAGTTTGCAAAGAAGAATATCACACCTGCGGTAAATGTTACATACGGTGGCAAGACGCTTGTACAGGGAACTGATTACAAGGTTTCATACATCAATAACTATAATGTTGGAACTGCCACAGTGACGATCACAGGATATGGAGACTACGTAAGTTCTAAGACGGCAACTTTCGAGATCGTCAAGAGAGACGTAACAGGTTATGTAGCAGAGCTTTCAAAGAGCAGCATGACATACACCGGAAAGGCACTCACTCCATCAGTTACAGCTATTAACAGCAGTGACGGAGCATTTGTGCTTGACGATGAAGATATCGCGGGCTTCATAGTGAGATATGCTTCAAATGTAAACGTTGGAACAGCAACGGTTACAGCTACAGCAGGAAGCCGGTCTAACTACACAGGAAGTGTGACAGCAACATTTGCCATAACAGCGGCATCAATCGATAATGCAGTAGTTGTGGCAGAGGATACGGAATACACAGGAAAGCCGGTAACTCCAGCCGTTACAGTGACAGTCAACGGTGTTGTTTTATCAGCAGCGGATTACACAGTGGCTTACAGTAACAACACTGAGGTCGGAACCGCAGAGGTAAGCATAACAGGAAAGGGCAACTACACCGGAGAGACAACAGGTACATTTGAGATAACAGCAAGAAGTATCAAGAACTGTACAGTTGAGTGCAGCACATCGATCGAGTACACAGGAAACCAGCTCATACCTGTTGTAAAGGTAAAGAATGGTGATGTGGAGCTGACAGAGGGAGTTGACTACATACTCAGCTTCGATATGAACACAGATGTGACAGGACGCGCAAAGGTGGTTGTGACCGGTAAGGGCAACTACAAGGATTCAGTGACAAGATACTTTGCAATTACAAAGAAGAGTATCGCTGGAGCTGAGATCAAGGGTATTACAGGAAAGGTATTCACAGGTAATGCAATAACACAGGATATTGAAGTTGAACTGGATGGACACAAGCTCAGCCAGGGAACGGACTATACTGTGAAGTACGAGAACAATGTTCATGTAGGAACAGCAGTCATAACAATAACAGGTGCAGGCAACTACACAGATTCTGTAAAGAAGAGCTTTGTGATAAGCAAGGCAGATATAAGCAACACGGCTGTTATAAACGGAATTGAGTCCGAGGTTATATACAAGGGCACAGCATTTAAGTTTGATAATGTCACGATAACATGGGGAACAAATGTGCTGAAGGAAGGCAGAGATTACACGATCACATACCAGAACAACAGCGGAATCACCATGACGAGAACAAGTAAGGCTTCAGTCACTGTGAAGTTCATGGGCGACTACAAGGGAAGCGTTACAAAGCAGTTCAGGATCAAGGCATTTGACATATCAAAGGCAACCGTATCAGCGATAGCAGACAAGACCTACACAGGATCAGCGATCAAGCCGGCGGTTACAGTTAAGATCGGCAGTACAGTGATAAATCCAAAGGAGTACACGGTTGAGTACAGCAACAACGTGAAGCCGGGTGTTGCAAGTGTTACGATCACAGGACTTAACAACTTCTACGGAACAAAGAAGGTTACATTCAACATCATTCCTGCAAAGGTGAAGAACCTTGCGGCAAGCGGTGAGACAACAACATCACTGAAGCTATCATGGAGCAGCAGAGCATATGCCCAGGGATATGAGGTGTACAGATATGATACAGGTAAGAAGACATATGTGAAGGTTGCAACAGTGACGGGCACAAGCAGCAATATCACAGGTCTGGCCGCGGGAACTGATTACAAGTTAGCGGTATCAGCATATGTGAAGTCGTCAGGCAAGACACTGTATAGCGAGAAGACAGTCATAAATGCAGCAACAAAGCCAGCTAAGGTTTCAGGTATTTCATTCAGCAGCAGGGCAGAGAAGTCGATAGCGCTCAAGTGGAATACAGTTAAGGGAGCTACAGGCTACAAGGTATACAGACTTGTATCAAAGGACAATTACAAATATCTTGGTTCGACATCAAAGACAGCTTATAATGTAAACGGTCTGACTGGAAGTACAGCTTACACATTCAAGGTAGTTGCATACAAGAAGGTCGGCAGCAAGGAGCTCGTTGGTGAGGATGCTACGGCAAGGATCATGACAACGCCATCGGCAGTCAAGAATCTTAAGATCAGTGCCAGAAGCAATGCATCGATAACGATGAAATGGAGCAAGGTAAACAACGCTGATGGATACATAGTTTACAGATACCGCGGCAACAGAGCAGTCAAGATCAAGACCATCACAAGCAAGTCAAAGGTCGTATTTGTAAGCTCAAAGCTCAGTGCCGGAACAACGTATAAGTACAGAGTTGTGGCATACAAGAAGGATGGAAAGGCGATCGTAGAGAATGCCGGAACATATGTATCAGGATTTACACTTCCTGCAACACCTGTTGTATCAGCGAAGGCCGGAGTCAAGCAGGCGAAAATTGCATGGAAGAGAGCCAAGGGAGCAACAGGTTACATCGTATACATGTCAACATCAAAGCGTGGCACGTATAAGGCTGTTGCCACCATAAGAAAGTCCAGTACGACTTCGTACACCAAGAAGGGCCTGAAGAAAGGCAAGACATATTACTTCAAGGTGCGTGCATTTAACAAGTCAGGTAAGACAACATATAAGAGTTCATACTCAACAGTAAAGAAGATCGTTGTCAAATAGTGACTGACAGTTAGATAAGGGAAAGCCGGAAATAAAACTATAAAAAGCATCCAACCGGGTGAGCCTGGAAACAGGCTTATCTGGTGGATGCTTTTTTGTTATCTATGAGGCGGAGGAATCTGTCAGCCTGAGAGATGATAAAGTCCTTAAGTGCTTTATATGGAAATACATTCGTTGTATTATTGCCTACATCGGTGCCTATGGAGGTGAATGAGTCGAGATCACTCCGCAGTCTGCTCTGTGAGAAACATAGACATTTTTTTATGGTCATATCAGGTGATGAAACCTTCGGTATGATCGGTGAGAAATCCCTGATAAACAATGGATTTGTCACATTGTAATCACCGTAGAAAAACTGTTCTGAGAAGAAATCCCGGAATGGGATGCACCTTCCCTCCGGCTGCATGCTGAGCTCGTGCATTCGGACATGGTCTATGTCGCGTGTCACACAGGTGGGAGTGTTATCGCCTGCCTCAAACTGAAAATATTGCGGCCAGAATTCCTCCACATAGGCGGCGTCCATCATGAGATGGGCAAGTATGCCAAGGTCGGCAGGTGTCATAGCTTCCACTGGATATTCTGACAATATGTGATCGATGGCAGGATATTTTGTTATGAGTTCTCTGGACATTATGGAGATATCCCGTGCTGACATTTTATGTCCATCCGCATCCAGGCCACACGCATTTTTGAAACTTGCATTTGTCATCCCCAGCTCAGCAGCGCTTTGTCCGTAACCGCATCTGGAAGAACGCAGCCCAGCAGGAAATCATTCAGCAGCTCCGGCTGGGATTCATTTGAAATATGAAGTTTATCTGCGATGTATCTGCCCTCGCACAGGTGTATTATGTATCCCGGCATTGCAGCCCTCCCATATAGAATATATTTGTCAATTTGTAAAAAAGTGTACCCCCGGAGCCCCCGTAATGTCAATAAAGACAATTTCATACAAACAGTTTACTTGACTTATAATTTGTTAGGCGGTAAAGTCATAGATGGATAAATGGGATATCCATATCAGAGTAAAAGGAGAAACGTGTTGAATAACGATTACAACAAAGAACAAAACGACAAGAATGACGACAACAAGAATAATGGCAACAAAGGCAAAAACAGGAATGTCATGGTTCTGCTTGTCATCTCGGTGATATTGACACTGCTGTGCTGGAGAGCATACGACAAGATCACAAATGGAACGAAAAAAGAGATCCCGTACAGCGGATTTGTGGAGATGCTGGATTCGGGAGAGGTGGACAATGCGGAGATATATGCCAAAAAGATCAAATTTACCTCAAAGGAGTCTGATGGAACTCTGGACAAGAACACCTATGTGACTGTGAGGATAAGCGACGATAAGCTGGCAGACCGACTTAAGACGGCCCATGAGAAGTATGCCACAACATATGAGGGAAAAGACGAGAGCGGTTCAGCCATGGTCGGAACGATACTTTCATATGTGGTAATGATAGCTGCATTCTATCTGTTTCTTTCGCTCGTGACAAGACGGAGCGGAATGATGGGCTTTGGCAAATCTAACGCAAAGGTATATATGGAGAAGAAGACCGGAGTCACATTTGCAGATGTTGCAGGTGAGGACGAGGCAAAGGAATCCCTGACTGAGATGGTCGACTTCCTTCACAACCCTAAGAAGTATATGGCTATAGGTGCAAAGCTTCCAAAGGGAGCACTGCTGGTCGGCCCTCCGGGAACCGGAAAGACCCTGCTTGCA
>ENA-OPFT01000858-OPFT01000858.1-human-gut-metagenome-genome-assembly--contig:-NODE-858-length-17133-cov-2.382012_pt1 | contig 17133 bp, 9 predicted proteins | sample MGYA00241714_ERZ501560 | MGnify/ENA primary metagenome ERZ501560 (study PRJEB25962, sample SAMEA2042392) | human gut metagenome | biome: human gut; feature: human-associated habitat; material: faeces...
GCGATTCCTCGCCGGAGACATAGAGAACCTTTTCCTGCTTGTCTGACAAATGCTTACACATTTGCAGTAAGAGCGTCTATTTTCCGATTCCGGGATCTCCGCCAACCAGCACAAGCGAACCGGCTACGATTCCCCCGCCGAGAACACGGTCAAGCTCTTGTATGCCCGTCTGAAGGCGCGGCGTATTTTCGGTTTCAATCTCACGCATTTTGGCAGGTTTTACCAATTCTGACGGCATGATAACTTTTTGTTTTCCAGTCGATGTTTTTGTAACCGGTGCTTCTTCCATCGTATTCCAGGCACCGCAGCCGGGGCATTGCCCCTGCCATTTGGCTGATTCTGTCCCACATTCGGTACAATAATAAACAAGCGATTTTTTCTTTGCCATTCAATCTCCCTCATAAAAAGATAACGGTGCCACCCCGAGTATTGCCTCACTTCGGTCTGGCACCGATTTCTTAATCTCTTCGTCCGTATTAGCACTTAATTACTTTTACCGACGCTTTTTTTCCTTCATCCAGCTCAATGCTGACATTCAGTTTTCCACCAAGATTCGTCTTCATCTTACCAAGTTCGACATCTTCCAAAAGCACTTTGTATTCCTGTGATGGCTCCAATTCAAGAGTAAATCCAAGATCTCCGGCAGCTTCTACCGTAAAGGAGATCAATTCTCCATCATTTTTAAAATCCGTTACTGTGCTTCCCGGAACCGATTCGTATACAAACAAACCGTTTTTCTCAAGTTTCGTAATTTCCTTGAACGTTTTTACCTTGTACAAATCCCCCTGAAACTCAAAATCTGCTTTCTTGGTCTTTGCATCCAAAAGGTAATTTCCAAAACTCAAAGTTCCATTGTCTTCCTTCCGGATCAATTCCTCTACAACGCTCATTTTTTCTTATCCTCCTTGGTCTCTTATGTCTCCCACCTGATTCATTTCTATCTAATTCTTATTATAACAAAATTCGACAGAGAATACTATCCTTTTTTTATGATTTTTTGAACACAAACGGCACCCTTTTTGACAGACAGGCGGACATCGTCGCCGATGTGCACTTCGCCGCCGACAATCTTTTCTGCCAGCTGGTCTTCGATCTCTTTCTGGATCGTACGCCGAAGCGGTCTGGCACCGTAATCCTTGTCAAAGCCTTTGTCTGCCACATGATCAACAATGGCTTTGCCGTAATGCAGCCGGATATCCATCTGCTTTTTCACGCGCTTTTTAAAGCCTGCGAGCATATTCGCAGCAATCTGATGAATATCTTCTTTGGTCAGCATATGGAATACCAGAATTTCATCAATACGGTTGATAAATTCCGGTTTGAAAATGTGTTTTACTTCTTCCATAACGCCTTCCTGCATCCGTTTGTAATCTGCCGCAGCGTCTTCCTGCTGTAAAAAACCAAGCGTCTTCGGTGACACGATGCGGTTTGCTCCCGCATTCGAGGTCATAATGATGATCGTATTTTTAAAGTCGACCTGTCTTCCCTGAGAATCCGTCAACCTTCCGTCTTCCAAAATCTGTAAAAGCATATTGAACACATCCGGATGTGCCTTTTCGATCTCATCAAACAAAAGAACCGAATACGGATTGCGGCGGACTTTTTCACTGAGCTGGCCGCCTTCCTCAAAACCGACATATCCCGGAGGAGAGCCGATCATTTTGGACACACTCTGCTTCTCCATATATTCTGACATATCGACACGGATCATATTTTTCTCGGAACCAAATACGGCTTCCGCAAGTGTTTTGGAAAGCTCTGTTTTTCCCACACCGGTTGGCCCCAAAAACAGGAAGGAACCAATCGGACGATTCGGATCTTTCAAGCCGACACGGCCTCTCCGGACAGCGCGGGATACAGCTTCTACCGCTTCCTCCTGTCCTACCACCCGCTCATGCAGGATTTTTTCCAATTTCTGCAAGCGTCTTGTCTCGTCTTTTTCCAGACGGCTGACCGGAATCTTTGTTTGTCTCGACACCACTTCCGCAATATGGGATTCTTCCATCACTTTTCTCTGCTTTTTCTGTTTCTTATCCCATTTTACCTGAGACTGCATCAGATCACGTTGGAGTTTTTCTTCTTCTTTGTGCAGTTCGACCGCATATTCCATATCGCCTGCCGCTACTGCATTTTCCTTTTCTTCCTGCACATGTTCAAGTGCCTCTTTTTTCTCTATAAAGATTTCCTCGTACTCACGCATACTGTTCATATTGAGCCGGGAAGCGGCTTCATCGATCAAGTCAATCGCTTTATCCGGCAGAAAACGGTCATTGATGTAACGATCTGAAAGTTTTACCGCAGCTTCCACCGCTTCATCGCTGATCTCGATATGGTGATACGATTCATAATAACTGCGCAGTCCTTTTAAAATGGAGACTGCCTGTACAATCGATGGTTCTTCTACAATGACCTGCTGGAAACGGCGTTCAAGAGCAGAATCTTTTTCAATGCGCTTGCGATACTCTTCGCGTGTTGTCGCTCCAATGATCTGAATTTCACCACGTGACAATGCCGGTTTTAGAATATTGGCGGCATCCATCGCACCTTCTGCTCCACCGGCTCCAATGATCATATGAAGTTCATCGATAAACAAAATGATATTTCCGGCATCCATCGTCTCACGCAGACAACGTTTGATGCGTTCTTCAAATTGTCCGCGGTATTTTGTACCTGCCACCATACCTGATACATCGAGTGACAAAATGCGGACATTTTTCAGCGAATCCGGTACGACATTATCGGCAATCCTGCCTGCCAGGCCTTCCACGATTGCCGTCTTTCCGACCCCCGGTTCTCCGAGAATACATGGATTATTTTTCGTTCGTCTTCCAAGAATTTCCATTACGCTGTCAATTTCATTGTCTCGGTTAAATACGGGATCGAGTTTTCCTTCCTCCGCTTCCTTTACAAGATCACGCGAAAATTTATCCAAAAGTGGTGTCTGGGAACGTCCCTTCTCTTCTTTTTCTTTGGCTGCCATGAAATCTGCCTTCGCAAAATCCGGATCCATCTGCGCTACTTCTGCGGCTTCCATATAGATCTTTCTGGCATTTGCATGCAGGCCTGTAATCATTTCCCCGGATGTCACCTCGCGCTGTTTGACAAGCGCCATCAGCAGATGCTCTGTCCCCAGTTTCTTCTTCTGATGTCTGGCAAGTGCCTCGGCATCCTCTATAACTTTCTGCAAAACCGGGGTAAATGTAATCTCGGAAGCATGACTTTTTTTGCTTTTCCGAATCTCTGCCAGACAGTTTTCATAGATCTGACGCACATCTTCCTCATAAACATTGTTATTTCTCAGAATTTCTTTGGCAGTTCCATCAACGATTGCCAATGCACACAAAAGATGCCCGGTCTGAACCTCCCGTTCCCTCTCTGTCCATGCAATATTGGCTGCCAGATCCAAAACCTTGCCGGCTTTTTTTGTCAAATTTTCCACTCTATCGATTCCTTTCTGTCTGATAATGTTTGTTCATTTATCACGATGTTGCCCTGGGGTTAAAAGTCCATTTCATTCAGTTCCTTTTTCCCGCGGTTCAAGCGTCTGCGGAGTATCATATTCAATATAATGATGAGCAGGGCAAGTACCAGGATTGACAGACCGATGATAAGTCCGTACACCCACGTCTCCGGTTTTACTTCGAGTTCGCTTGCCACATTGCCGCCCTGATTGACTTTCTGGGTCATCGTTCCAGTGTAACGCTGCAACGTCTTTTCCTGACGATCGTACTGGTACAGCGTCGGCTCATCCGATGCCCCTTTCAGATACATCAACAGGTAATTATTGTCAAGATCATTCTGCATCGTATAGGCAGGTACACTTTTGCCATCGATATCAACCGTCGTTTTTACATAGCCGGAAGGGATCACTTCGTCATCTTTGACATCCATAACCTGAAACTGATACTGATTCTGAATGTAGATGGATCCATCTTTCTCATATACGGAGAAGGTAATATTGGACGTGCCTTTTTCCTGCTGTTCACGTACTTTTGTCTCGGATTCGGTCTCTTTTACTACTTTTAACTTAAAGGTTCGTTTGTCGCCGGATTCCGCTGTCACGACAAGTTTCATCTCATTTTCGCCCGGCATCAGTTCCTCGTTTCCTTTGAGGCGGATGCGCTGTTTTCCGTTTGCCGGAATGGCGTTGTAATACAGCTTGTCCGTGTTGCAGTCCACCTTGATCGTATATTCCAGTACCTCCGTACTAAACTGAGGTGCTACGGAAATGGCATGAAACGACAGACCTTTCAGTTTCGTATTGGTATTTAACGGAACCGGCGTCGGAGTCGGAGCCGCGGAGGCTGTCGCTGTGGGATCTGCCGGCACAACGGCTCCTTCTGCCGCTGCGCCTTTTTCTGTCACACCCAGCACGACGCGATTGGAAGAAATTGACAGTTTTTTTCCTTCACTATCAAGTACCTTCGGCTTGCCATCGGTCTGAATTGCCGATGATCCTTCTGCTATCGCCCGAAATTGCAGCGAGTATGTGCGCGTAGTTACCGCTTCCGTATTGCCGACAGACTGTATACTCAATTGCCCATTTCCGCCGCTTACTTTCTTACCGCCTTCGATAAACTGCAAAATGTCACTGTCATAGGACACTTTCATTTTGACATCGTTAAACCCCTCCTGAGAAGTAACACGGCACACGACAGTAACCGTATCGTCTTTTTTTACCTCTGTCGCATTGGTTGAAAATTCAACTATTGCACTTGCCGCCAGACTTTTGCCGGGAACCGCCAGAAAGCCAAGGCAGGCAATCAGAAAACTTATTACTGCTATTATTTTTTTCACTCTGACACTCCATTTCTGAAGGAATCCTTCTATTTTGGTGCAGCACAGTTCACAGCGGGCATATTATCATAAATCGGAATCGAGAATACGAGCGGTGTGCTGTCAAGCATACCATTGTACGCATTTTTCGTTTTCAATGCCTCGGAGTTTGCTGCCTCTACATTGGTCATATATTGATGATTGTATGTACTGGTTGGTGTTACATTAAATTTCTGCAAATATCCGGTATTTTGTCCGCGATTGATATAATTACTGCCGATGTACTGGGCACCGCCAACGATTGAGCGATAAGGGCTCGTCCACGGACGAAGATAGGTATCTCCTGTGCTTGCCCATTTCAAGCCATTGAGGGCAGGGGTCGCACCGCTTGTCGCACCAATATTGTAAAAATTGTAAATTCCCGGATATTCTGTCGTTGTACCGGTTACGGCGATGCTGGTCGTTGTCGCGCCGGTCACTACTTCCTGTTTCACGCGGGATGCCAGATGATATGGACTCACTCCCGAATCTTTCGCCGCATCCAGAAAGGCGTTTACATACGAAATTTCTTTCTGCGCTCCCGTCTGATCGTCCGTGTACCGGAACGTAGCTGCGGCAAACGGTGTATTGGTGAGAATATTTTTCACTCCATCTGCCGTCTGGTACTGTGACTGGTATTCCAGCTGCTCAAACTGAAATACTCCCTGGATCGTAAGGAAATTCCGCGGATCCATATAATACATTACGGCTTCTCTGGATGCCTGTACCCAGCTGGAACCGTCGAATACTTTCCATTTTCCGGTCGCTTCATCATATGCACCGGCTTCTTTTGACTTCCAGGCTTCGGATTTGGAGTTAGAGATCAGGCTTCTGCCAAGTTTGCATTCCTGATCAACCACCGTATTCCAGTCTAAGCCGGTCTTGTATGCGGTAAACTGCCAGTACGGATACGACGCATGGAGCTTGCGGAGTGCATCTTTATAAGAATCCGGGAAGCCCTGTGCCGTCAGTTCCGCCTCAAAATCCCGCTGGCTGAGAACCGTCACTGCCACTTTCTTCTGCACTTTTTTCTTTGTCAATTTGATATATTTGGACTGTACATAACCTTTGTAAGGGGTTCCATAATAATCAAAAGCGATCTGATACCATTTCTGTTTTTTCACCGTTCTTACTTTGGTGATCGTCACATACTGCTTTTTGGCAAGAACCAGTTCTTTTCCCCGGATCTTATAATAAGCCCCCTGTTTTCCCGGTTTTTTGCGAACACGGAGTGCGGTTTTTACACCTTTCACAAGTCCTGCTGCCGAAGATTTCAGGTTCATTTTTACATCACTTTCTTTTATGTACCCTTTTACTTTTTTCTTTTTTACTTTGTACCGGACACGGAACCATTTTGTCTTTCCCTTGGTCTTTTCTCCAAGGATCGTTACCGTTTTTCCCTTTTTCATTACCGTACGTTTTTTTCCTGCGGTATTTTTGTAAATGATGGTATTTTTCTTTGCCGTCGCCGCTTTTACGGAAACTGCCTTATAGCTTACCTTGGTGCGGTATACCGTTACGGTCGTCGGCTGAGGTGCCGCCGTTGGCGCTGTCGTAGGCACTGCGGTCGGTGTCGTCGTAGATACTGCGGCTGGCGCTGCCGTCGGAGCCGTTCCTTTGATGATATATTTGGAAGCAGCATATCCCTCTGTGCCGTTGTAGGAAATTTTCACCCAGTCCAAAGAATCCGCCGTGCCGGCATCCTCTATATAGGTAACGGCAGAGCCATTGGGAATCTTCACTACTACATTATTCCCCAGTTTGGGCTCACTACGCATATTGAGATCTGCCCCTTCGGTCTTTACATATGCTGCCTCACTCGCATAACTGATCGTGGTCTGCCAGCCTATACTCTGTGGTGTAACCAGACTCACCACAAGGCAGAGACAAAGCCACAATGAAATTCGTAACTTCATATCTTTTTCCTTCCTTTCTTTTCTCACGTTACCTTTCAATCACAAAGTATGTTCGGATCTCATCTTCCGTCCAGCTTTTTACAAGCCGCAGAGAAGTTTCTTTTAAACATGCTTTGATCTCGTCTCCCGAATACGCCCGCTGTTCGTGGCATTCATCGTAACGGGCATACATTCCGGTTGCCTTATCTTCCGTAAATATGGTAAGCAGATATTCATTGATCCGGGTTTCTTCGTCGTAAGTATTATCCCAGATCATCAATGCCTCTTCTGTTTCATCGACTCGTGTCTGATTTCCCAGGACTTTTTGAAAACAATACGCCGTCTTCATGTCAAGAATCGCAATACCATTTTCTGCCAATGCTTCTTTGATGCAGCGAAACATTGCCGTCAGCCCTTCTGTGGATAGCAGATAATTCATGGAGTCACATATACATAGTACCACATCTGCGGGTTTATGCAACGAAAAATCTGTCATATCTTCTTCAAAATATGAGATTTTTTCCATTCCTTCCGTTTTTTCGCTCGCTTTGGCAAGCATATCGGGCGAAATATCAATTCCCGTAACTTCATAACCGGCTTTTGCAAACCGTCTTACCATCTCACCGGTTCCACATCCGAGTTCGCACATATGACCGCCCGTTATCCCGTGTTCGTACAGGATTTCCTGAAATTTTACAAACCATTTGTCATAGGGAATTTCTTCCATCATTTCATCGTAAACAGTGGCAAATTGTTCATACATCTAAAAAACTCCTTTCGGACCTTACACTTCTATTTCCTTGTTGAGAGAAAAGGAATACAGCACTTTCCTTTCCACCGGCTTACCGGTAATTTTTTCTAGTGCCTCCGCGTACACCTCCATCTGGGTACGGTAACGGTTCACCAAAACCTCTTCCTGCCCTTTTTTCAAATGATCGGTCTTATAATCCATCAACACAATTCCGGTCTCTGTCTCATAAAATCCGTCAATGATTCCCTGCACCAAAACCCGTTCTTCACTTGAAGTTTCCTGCACTTCCTGCGCCGGTACACTGGTGACAAAAGGCTGCTCCCGGTAAAGCATTCCGTTCTTTTCTGCCTCCGTCATCGCCTGCCCCAAATCAGAATGTAAAAATTTTACAATCTTCCACGGGCGGATAAAATCTTTTTCCTGTGCATGGATCCTACCTGATTGTACCATATCTCCCAGCTGGTTTTCCACCTCTTTTTCGTCCACCGCTTTGGCAAAACACAGAGATGCCATCACCTGATGCCATGCCGTACCGTATCCGGCTCCGGCAAGCGCATTGTTTTCGTCGGTTTCGGTCTTTGCGAAAGCCGGCACCGGCGACTGGTTTTCCAGTGCGTCGCTGTACAAAACGGTAAAATTGTCTTCTTCGCCTTCTTCCATCGACTTCTTTTTCAGATCGGAGACGGAAACTTTGGTTGGAATCTCCTCCTCGATCTGACGGTGATACTCTTCCATAAAATGGAGAGTTTTTTCTGTTTCTTTATCATATACAACAGATGTGTCAAAATTATTTAGCATTTTTTCATCCAAAATGTGATCGATCTGCCGTGAAATTTCCAGATTTTGTAACTCTGTCTCATCCACTTCGACGCACTCAAAGATCGGCGAGACTGCCACGACCGGAAGCACCCAGTCAAAATAACTTCCTGCCGTCGTCCTGCTGTAAAATCCACTGTTGCCCTGCCACATCGTATCACTCACTCTGCCGGTAAAGATCAGTTTTTCCTTCGCTCTCGTCATTGCCACATACAGGATTCGCAGTTCTTCCGCAAGATCTTCATTGGCATTGAGCCGGCTGAGCGCCTTATAAAATATACTCTTTTTCTTCGTTCCCTTTTCACTGTCGATCACATCCGACGCGATACCGGCATCGCCGTTGACAACGACAAAATCGCGCTCCGCCTTTCCCAGTTTTTTGTGCATGGACGCGACAAAACAGATTGGAAATTCAAGACCTTTGCTTTTGTGGATCGTCATGATCTGTACGACATTTTCCTTGTCGCCGCTCAGATTGACTTCGCCAAAATCCTCCTCACGTTCTTTGATCCCACGGATATAACGGACAAACTGGTAAAGTCCCTGATATGAACCCTGGTCAAATTCTCTTGCCATCTCCAAGAGTAGTTCGACATTTGCCCTTCGCTGCAAACCATTTCCCATTGTCTCCAGAAAATACATCAGTTTTGTCTCTTCCAGAATTTCCTCTAAAATGCCAAGCACCGGCGTATACGTCGTCTTTTCCCGCCATCGCTCCAATTTTTCCAGAAAATCTTCCACTTTTTCTTCCAATTGCTCTTCGCCGCTGTAATGGCAAAGGGCATCATAAAATTGATGTTCGTCGCTGTTTCCCCGTATTTTTGCAAGATCATCGTCACTCATTCCACCGATTGGTCCACGCAGAACCGCCGCCAGGGCAATATCCTGTCGAGGATTGTCAAGAATTGTCAAAAGGCTCACGATCAGACGGATCTCCCGCGTATCAAAAAATCCGCTTTTGGCTTCCAGATGCGCCGGGATACCGTGTGCATTCAGCACCTCCAGAAGTTCCTGCCCCTCCGTTTTCGTGGAACGCATCAACACCGAAACATCGCCATACTGCGCTGGGCGGTACTCTCCGTCCCCGCCAAGCACATACATCGGATCTTCCGGATTCACGTACTCGCAGATTGCTTTCGCGATGACCTGCGCCTCGGTTTCTTTGTCGGCTGTATCCGGGATACCATACACCGTCACATGGTCGGCATGCCGCTTTGCCGTCTCGGGAAAATCAGCTCCCAGATACAGCATCGCCTCTTTGTCATAAGCGATCCCTCCGAAATCTTCCTGCATAATATCCGTAAATACAGCATTTGTCGCCTCCAGCACGACATCCCGGCTCCGGAAATTCTTTGTCAGAAAGACAAGACGGTTTTTCGCTCCCTCCGTCGTCTCAAACGTATTCATTTTCTCCAAAAACAGATCCGGTCTGGCATTACGGAAACGATAGATGCTCTGCTTGATATCCCCTACCATAAAACGGTTGTTTTCTTTGGCTACACTCCCCAGTAGAAGTTCCTGCACCAGATTCGAATCCTGATATTCGTCAATCATGATCTCGTGAAACTGCTCGGAAAGTTCCTCTGCCGCCTGCGTACGCACAATCTTTCCGCTTTCCTTTTTTACAAGAATTTCCAGTGCCATCTGCTCGAGATCATTGAAATCAACGATGTTTTTATCGCGTTTTGCCTGCTGGTAGCGTTCGCGGAATTTCTCAGCCAACGACAGAAATGTCAGCAGTTTCCCACTCATCTGCTTCATCGTCTCCCATAATTCCGGCAGACTTTCCCCGAAAAGATCGGCTTGTATTTTTTTCAACAGCTCTTTGATATCCGTTCTTCCCTTTTTAATGATTTCCTTTTTTTCCGGATCAGCCTCGGAATTCCGTTTGGAAGGCAGTCTGCCAAACGAAACTGCCTCCAGCCGCTTCCGCATCGTTTCATAAGAAGAAACCTCTTCAAAGTTTTCAAATTCTGTCCGCTCTTTTTCCAGAAATGCCGCATATTCTTCCGGACCTTCCTGTGTATAACACAGCGAAATCCACTGTCCATACTGTTCGTAGATCCCATTCATCAGATTTTTTACATACCGCAGGTTTTTCTGAATAAATACCGTCTGTTCCAATTCTTCCTCACTCCCGCACGCCAGAAAATGCCGCATGCGGTCAAAGAAATCCTGCGGAAATGGCTCACTCATCGCACCGTAATACAATTTAAGAATGATCTTTTCGATCTCGGTATCGCTTTTAATAAACCGCGCCATTTTCGCCATATCAACAAAAGATTCCTCTAAGTTCGTATATTCTTCTTCCAGAAGTTCCGCGAGAACATCCGATTTGATCATATTTAATTCATTGTCATTTGCCACACGATAACTGGGATCTACCCCTGTCTGGTGGAAGTAATTCTGTATGATGTAGCCACAAAAACTATGTATCGTAGAAATCTGTGTGACAGGAAGAAGCATGACCTGACGCTGCAAATGTACATTTTCCGGGTCTTCCTCCAATTTCTTTTCCAGCGCCGCCTGTAATTTTTCTTTCATCTGCGCCGCCGCCAGTCTCGTAAATGTCACAATGACAAATTCGTCGATATTGACCGGATTGACCGGATCGGTCACCTGTGACACAATGCGCTCGATCAGCACCGCCGTCTTTCCGGAACCTGCCGCCGCTGACACGAGGATGTTGCATCCCCGCAGGTCAATGACCGTCTTCTGCTCATTTGTCCATTTCATTGTCCGATCCCTCCTCCCTCATTTTCTTCAAAATCTCTTTGCTGTCCATCGTTTCCAAATTGCGCTCCACCTTTTTCACATCTGCCTTTTCCAGTCCGCAGATGTCTTTCATGCCGCAGTAATCGCATCCTCTTTTTTCCTTCAAATGATATGGTGCAATGTCGATATTTCCAGCAAGAATGCTCGTTCCGTTTTCGTGGATAACAGTCTTTACGTGCTCGATCAGTTTCCTCCATTGCGCGCTCGAAAGCACTTTGGTTGTCGCCGCAAAATCTCCGTCTTTCTTAATTTTGACCGGATAGCACGGCGAATTGCTCTGCGGATTGAGTTCCCCGTTGCTGCCAAGCACGGAGTCCAGTTTTTCAAGGATCGAAATGCTTTCATTGACATAGCCGTCACACGCATACTCGGCAAGCAGCTTTTGTTCATACGTAATCTCGTCCTCTGTCCCTGTAACTTCCAGCTGTGGATCCTGCACGTAAAAATACAGCATTCCCGCCGGCTGCACGTCCTTGTCCGGGTGTTTTTTCTGCTCCGACTGCAATGCCGAGTCGAGATATAAGATCAATTGCAGCTGCAAGCCAAAATACACTTCTTCCAGCGACAATTTGACATTGCCGGTCTTATAATCCACAACTTTAACATATACATTTTCGGTATCTTCATACAGATCGATACGGTCAATGATACCACGGAAGCGCATTTCCTTTCCAATTTCTTCCAATTGTTCTTCGTACGCATACGGTTTTTCTCCGTATTTTTGTAAAAATGCACCGTGCCGCAGCTGTTCCGCAACAGCCCATGCCGTCTGTTTCATCATATGCACGATACGCCGCCGCATAAAGGCAATTCGGTTCGACTGGGAAAAAATCACATCGCGGTAGCCTTCCATCACGCGGTCGACACAGTACTCAACAAGTTCATCACTCTCGCTGCGTTCAATCTTCTGCCAGGTCGTGTGACGTGCTTTCAAAATTTCATCCATATTTTGTAAGATCTGATGCACCACATTTCCAAAATCCGGTGCATCGACTGTATATTCTTCGCGGTCATGCAGCCGCAGCCCGTACATAAGAAAATACGAAAATGGACAGCGTGCATACGTTTCAAGCCGCGTGATACTTTCCCGCAGTTCGTCCCCATAAAGAGACTCCAATGCGTCCCCGGAAAGTTTTGGCGCACGTTTTGACTCCATATGCAGACGAAGTGCCTCACGCAGCCATTTTCCCTCATCACGTCTCGCATAATACCGCCAGATTTCCCACCAGCGCTCCTTTTCCTCGCCCTCAGCATACCATTGTTTCTGAATGCCCTCAATCAGGAAATCAAATCCCCGGTCTGTGCCAAGGCTGGTTTTGACATCGTTTTCCTGCCCTGCTTCGATTACTGTCAGCGCCGGAAAGATCCTGCGGATTTTTCCGAGGATATACGATGCCTGTCGTTTGGTGCCGTCTGCCGCCGCGCGACTGTATGTAAAGATCAGTTTTTCCGATGGTTTCGTGAAATTGATGTACAGATAATATAGGTCATTTGCCACCTTCTGATTGCCCGTCGGCGCAAGTGTGATTCCCATTTTCTCCATCTGATGCCGCTCCCGGTGATTGACGATTCCCGGCGGCTGCATCGCAGCGGGCACAAAGTCATCACTGAATCCCATAAAGAACAGCACTTTAATGTCTTTCAAACGGGTTCTCTCGATGTCGCCGACCATGATCTGATGCTTTTTCGGCGGCACAAATCCGACCAGTCCTTCCGCAATTCCCGCCGACAGAATCTGCTCAAATTCTTCCAGCGACACGACTTCCGTCCCGAGAAGTTCCATCATCTCATCCAGAAGATTCATCACTACCTTGTATACATTTTTATACTCTTTGGCAAGAAGTGTCTCGCCCTCTTCTTCAAAAACCTGACTCTGTTCCAGCATTCGGTCATATACATTCTGCTGCACCAGGAACTCATATAACGCACGCACAAACTTCTCCACCGGCTTTTTCCCGCCGCGGAGTGCAAGGAAAAAGTCGTGAATGCAGTCTGTCACTTTTTCGCGGATCTCATTGATCTCCTCCAGCGGATAGTCGTTTGCCCGCGCTCTCCACGGTTTCATATAAGAAGCAATCCCACGTTTTCCGGTCGCCAGCACATAATTTTCGAGAAGGTCGGTCTCTCTCCGTGTCAGCGGAGAAAGTCCACAGCGCAGAAAACGGAATGTCGTTGCCGCATCCATATTATAATGGTACATTTCCAATACCGACTGGATGTATTCGGCAATCCAGTTGGCACCGATGTTCTTTTTATTGTCAAGGAAATAGCGGATGCCAGCACGGTCAAACTCCCGGGATACCGCCTGTTCATACGCCGAAATAGAGCCGGTTACTACCGCGATCTCTTCTTCCGCATACTCTCCCTTTGCTAACATCCACCAGATTGTTTTTGCCACATAAGCCGCTTCTGACGCGGGTTTATCTCCGATATAAAGCCACATATTTTCTGTTTTCTGATTCCACTTCTGATACGGATAGGCAAAGAGATTGCGCTCCAAAAATGCCATCTCGCCCCCCTCAGCAAAACGATAGGGTGCTTTTCTTCCTTCTCGAGGAACAAGAATTAAATTCGTTTCTATCGGAATTTGATTCGCTTTTTGCATTAATGTCCGCATTGTCGTGTCAGCAATCTCAAATACAGAGCCACGTTTCCCCGTCTCATCGGTTGTTACCGTCACGATCACGCGGGAACAAAGGCGCATCATTTTTTCCAAAAGATCATACTGCGTCGGCGTAAATCCGGTAAATCCGTCAAAGCAGACCACGGAATCCCGAATGCCGTCCATCTGATTGATCATCCCGGTCAGCTGGGTGACCAGCTCCTCTGCCATCTGGTAAGTGTCGCCCATTTTTTCCTTAAAACAGTCATGGATCAAACGGATGTCCTCAAATTTTCTCCCCAGTGTCTCCATTTTTTCAAATTGCTCGGTTTCCCGGATGCCATATTGCTCCAATTCGCACAAAAACGATTTACATTCGTCTAAAAAACCGGGGCGGTCAATGCCCTTTTTAAAATAGACAAGATTGTCTTTCTGCTCGGAAAAGATTTTCCGCAGAAGCATCGTCTTTCCCATATCTTCCAATATCGTTTTCTGTTGTGCCGGAAATTGCTCAAACGCGCGAAACGCCAGACGATGAAAACTCAGAACATCGATGTTTAAAATCCCCTTTTCTCCACTCATTTCCACAAGTGTTTTCTGTGTCTCCAGCGTAAACTGATCCGGCACCAGAATATAATAATTTCTCTCCCGGTGCACCGCTGCCTCGTCACAGATCCGGCGGTAAAGATAGGTGCTTTTCCCACTTCCCGCACTTCCACATATAAATTCAAGTCCCATTTTATTTCTCCCTTCCATGATTCATAATTTTGCCCCTTACTGCATATGATTTAGTAAGATGGAATCCCACTCCAGTCGAAGGAGGTATTATCCACATGTCAAAAACTAAAATTATCGTACTTCAAATGAAAGAATTAGTATATACCGGCATCTTCGTAGGACTTGGCATCCTGCTTATCGTCCTGCTTTTTGTCATGTTTTATCCAAAGAAAGAGAAGTCCTCCGATGCCACCGCCGACGTCACATCGGAAACGGCATCGTATGTTCCCGGTATTTACAATTCAGAGTTAAAACTTGGCGAAAACACCTTAAATCTTGAGGTTGTTGTCGATGAAGACCAGATCAAATCCGTTTCTTTTGTCAACCTCGACGACTCGGTTGCTACGATGTATCCGCTCGTAAAACCGTCTCTGGAAGGCATCGAAAAGGAATTGATCGCCGGCACACCGATTGACGAGATTCCGGTTCAGGAAAAGAGCAAATTTACCCAGTCCATGTTGATCGATGGTATCAAAGCAGCGCTTACCAAAGCTGTTCCGGAAGAATGAGAGGTTACTCCCATCCTTCCGCTTTGCGGATTGCTGCCAGATCTTCCTTCCAAAGAGCGTCGGAGGCATCGCTTGGCATACGCAGGTCTCCCCGCGGTGACACAGCGACGCTTCCCACTTTTGGGCCATCCGGCAGACACGAACGCTTAAACTGCTGACGGAAGAAGCGATGAACAAAAGTGGACAGCCATTTATAAATGGTCTGCGCGTCATACTCGCCTGCAAAGGTAATTTTTGCCAGCCGGTAAATTTTCGATGGCATATAACCGAACCGCAGCATATGATACAAAAAGAAATCATGCAGTTCATACGGCCCTACGATATCTTCGGTCTTCTGCGCGATCTCGCCCTCTTTCGGCGGCAGAAGTTCCGGACTTACCGGTGTATCTAAAATATCATACAATACCTCTTTCAATGTCCCCTCTCCACTATTATCCGCAAAATACTGTACCAAAAAACGGACTAGCGTCTTTGGCACCGAACAATTTACACCATACATCGACATATGATCGCCGTTGTACGTCGCCCATCCAAGCGCAAGTTCCGACATATCGCCGGTTCCGATTACAAGCCCGCCTGCCTGGTTTGCAATGTTCATCAAGATCTGAGTCCGCTCTCTCGCCTGCCCGTTTTCATACGTTACGTCCTGCACCGCCGGATCGTGTCCGATGTCTTTAAAATGCTGCAATACTGCCTTTTCAATCGATATTTCTTTTAATGTCGTTCCGAGTTCCTGTGCCAGTTTGACGGCATTATCATATGTTCGGTTTGTCGTACCAAAACAAGGCATCGTCACGCTCACGATCCCTTTTCGGTCAAGGTTCAACTGATCAAAGGCGCGGATCGTGACAAGCAGGGCAAGGGTCGAATCCAGCCCTCCGGAAAGCCCGATCACGGCGCTCTTACATCCGGTGTGGCGCAGGCGCTTCGCAAGTCCTGCCGCCTGAATATTTAAAATCTCGTTGCAGCGCTCTTCGCGGTCGCCGCGGTCTGCCGGCACAAACGGCGTTCTTTCAAATTCGCGTGTCAGTTTCGTCTCTTCCATCGCCTCAAAGGTAAAGAAATGTCTCACATATCCCTCGTTTTCCGGCACCGCATACAGCGGAAATGTCCCCATGCGCCGTCTCTCAGCTGCCAGTTTTTTACAGTCAATCTCGGTGATCGCATCTTCCCCCGCAAAGGCTTTATTTTCTGCCAGAAGGGTTCCGTTTTCCGCGATCAGATGATGGCCCCCATAGACAAGATCGGTCGTCGACTCGCCCGTCGAAGCATCGGCATACAGATAGGCACTCACGGTTCTCGCGCTCTGATTTTTCACAAGATCCCTGCGGTACGCTGCCTTTCCGGTGAGTTCATCACTTGCCGACGCATTGGCGATAACGGTCGCCCCTGCCATCGCATGATGACTGCTCGGTGGAACCGGCATCCACAGATCCTCGCAGATCTCAACCGCGAGACAAAGTTCCGGCATCTGGTCACAGCAGGATACCTGACGGATGCCAAACGTCACTTCTTCCTTCTGAAAGGACAGGCGGTGCGTACCCTGCTTTTCTTCTCCGTGTTTTCCCTGTGCCTGCGCAGCATCTCCCGATGCAAAATGTCTTCCCTCATAAAATTCGGAATACATCGGTATATGGCTCTTTGGCACAAGTCCGAGAACCCGGCCGCCTTTCACTACTGCCGCGACATTGTACAAACGTGCCTGATGCCGGAGCGGCAGGGAAACGACTGACAGCATGTCAATTTGTTTTGTTTCTTTTACATATTTTTCCAGTGCTTTTTCTGCTCCCGCAAGCAGCGGTTCCTGCAAAAACAGGTCGCTGCACGTATAGGCACTGATGCCAAGCTCCGGAAATACTGCGATATGTACGCCCTTTCCGGCAAGTTCCTCTGCTTTTTCAATCATTTTTTCTATATTATATGCACAGTCTGCCACTTTACTGTCCGGGGCAGTCACTGCGACTTTGATAAATCCATCTTTCATAGGTTTGTTTTTGACTCCTTTTTGTATTTCAGATGCGGGGACCATGCTCGGGCGGGGCCGGGGTGACCCGGGGGCACGGTTTTGCTCCCTAGACCATGCTACGGCGGGGACGGGGTTGACCTGGGGGCACGGTTTTTCTCCCTGGACCACACTTCGACGGGGTCTGGCTTGACCCGGGGGCACGGTTTTGCTCCCTAGACCACACTCGG
>ENA-OPFT01000903-OPFT01000903.1-human-gut-metagenome-genome-assembly--contig:-NODE-903-length-16569-cov-2.162953_pt1 | contig 16569 bp, 19 predicted proteins | sample MGYA00241714_ERZ501560 | MGnify/ENA primary metagenome ERZ501560 (study PRJEB25962, sample SAMEA2042392) | human gut metagenome | biome: human gut; feature: human-associated habitat; material: faeces...
GAAGTGAAGCTTGCCATAAAAAGGGCAGGGCTTGATCCTGATGACAAAAGAACCTATAAGAAATATTCCCTTGGAATGAAACAGAAGCTTGGAATAGCTAATGCCATTATGGGAGAGCCTGATATTATAGTGTTGGATGAGCCTATAAATGCGTTGGATGAGATCAGTGTTGAAAACGTGAAAAAGGTATTCCTTGAACTTAAAGAAAAAGGGAAGCTTATAATAGCAGCCTGCCATGACAGAGAGGAACTTGAATATCTGTGTGATATAATCTATGAGCTTAAGGATGGAGAGATTGCGGGAATGGAGATGATGGATTGAAATTTTTAAGACTTCTGAGACGTGATATAAATCTGGGAACTGTAAGGCGATTGTTTATGTATATCATACCTGTTGTGATTGCATATATGCAGGTGTCGGAATGCAATAAGCTATATGTCTCTTTTTTGAATGATGGAACATTAACAGCTCCGGCAACAGTGATTGATTATCTGATGTATTGCACCCAGGGGATGTTTATATTTCATTTTGATCCCAGCCAGCATTTCGTAATACCTATATACTGGTTCCTGTTTTTTATATCAATCTCGTATATAATTGCATACTATGCCCATGATGACTATGAAGGTAATGGAAGAAATATTTATCTTGCGGTGGGAAATCGCAGGAGCTGGTGGAATGCTAAGTGTGTATGGTGCATATTGAGCGTGGTAGTTTATTATATTGTATATTTGGCAGGTGTAGCATTATTAACATTGATAAAGGGCGGAACACTAAGTCTTACATGTAACAGGCAGTTTGTTGATATAGTCTTAAGCAATAATGCGTCAGCCCTAAGTATAAAAGAGATAATGATCATTATGGTTCTGCTGCCATTGCTTATTGTATCCGGTATGTGTCTGGTGCAGATGTTTATGGGATTTATTGTAACGCCAATAGCAAGCTTTGCTATAATAAGTGGTGTATATGTTGTATCTGCTTACTACACAGTGTGGTGGCTGCCTGGTAATTATACCATGTGGTTAAGAAGTTCCTTAATAAATGAGGAAGGAGTAAGACCAGTATCCGGCATTGTATACGGATTTATTATGATGTTTATAGCGTGGTATGGTGGGAGAAGCTATTTTGAGAATGCAGATGTAATGTGATAATAAAGTTCAAAAGCCAGTGGCAATCGTGATGAAAGCCCACTGGCTCTTTTATTAATTAAAACTTATATGTGTCAGTGCATGTGTTGTGGTATTACTATAGCCTGCAGCTTACTAAAGCAATTATTCCTCAAGAAATGTCTGTAGAACAGAAATCCAACAGTTGTAGTTATGATCTCTGTTACAGGGTATGTCATCCAGAACCAGCTTAGACCCAGTCTTGAGAACATCCAGCCAAGTGGCACGAAGAGAAATACCGTTCTTACAACAGTAAGCATTGAGCTTTTAAAGCTTTGTCCCACTGCCTGGAAGAATACCGGGAATATAAGTGAGGTTACCATAGGAATGAAGCTTATTCCTACGAAGCGGAAGCCCACTGTGCCGATATCTATAACAGCCTTGTTCGAGGTAAATACTGACAGCATAGGCCCCGGAATTATAACGAAGCACAGTGTTCCGAGAAACATCAGCGCCATACCGAAGAGCACAGAGGTCGACAGGGTCTTTCTGCAGCGATGTATATTACCTGCTGCATAATTAAAGCTTATGACAGGTACGATACAGGTCTGCATGGCACCGAGTGGAATGAAGAAAATGGTCTGCCATTTATAGTAAAGTCCCAGGGCTGTAACCGCATCATCAGAGAATGTGGCAAGTATCAGGTTAAGTCCAAGTATGTAGAAGGTATATGCTGACTGCATAAGGATGTTGGGTATTCCCAGATGGAATATGTTCCTGATGTATCTGGGATATACCAGAAGAGCAGGGGATCTGTAGAAGCCCCTCTTAAATACGATGACAGCAGCCACGATCTGACCGGCGACAGTTGATATTGCGGCACCGGCAATTCCAAGTCGTGGAAATAAACCTACGCCAAATATCAGTAATGGGTCAAGAATTATATTGGTTACTGCACCCGCTATCTGTGCATACATAGGTATGTTCATATTGCCCTTTGCCTGCAGAACTTTGGTCCAGATGCTTTCAAAGAATAATCCGAAGCTTGCCACGCACACAATACGGCCATAGGTTATTACATCTTTTATAACCTCCGGGGAATCTGTGGACATTCTTGCATATGAAGGCATTATGAACCAGCATACCACTGCGAATATCACCCACAGGGCAAATGCCAGGGGAGTTCCCACACCGGCGTACTCGTCTGCCACTTTCTTCTCGCCCACACCAAGCCTTGCAGCCATTACAGTGTTTATGCCAACACCGGTTCCCACCGCCAGTGCGATCATAAGCAGCTGTAGTGGATATACTATAGACAGGGCAGTAAGACCTGTATCTGAGTATCTGCCCACAAAGAGGCTGTCCACAATATTGTATAAAGCTTGAATAAGCTGGGCCAACATTACAGGTGGCGCCAGCTTAAAAAGTATCTTACTTATTTTCTCACTCTTAAAAAGTTCTGTTGAATCCATTTTCTGCCTCTATATCCGGTTATGTAAAAATCAATATCTGTATACCATGTCAGATCAGGTTCCTTTGTTATTTGAATATCTGACCTGTAGATTTTAACGCAAGAGAGTCATTTCTTCAATAACCCAGTCAAAATATTCCATGTGATATTTTGTGCCACAGTATGGACATACATTCTGTCTTACTGCGTCGAAGCTTCCGCCACAGCGTTCACAGCTTACAGATGTGATAGAGAAGCCGGGACGTTCAATCTCGGAGATATCTCTTGCAAGAACAATATCTATGCAGTCTCCGTGAGTGCGTATCTTTCCATTTTCATAGCAGTGGTTGATCCACCAGGTACGAAGGGAGAGATGAAATATATGATTTTGAATACGAGTACTCTTTACTACCAGTGCCTTGCAGCAGGTCATATCAACTATATCGTCAAATCTTGGATCTGCAGAGTCCGGAACATAGCAGGCAAGAGCTGATCTGTTGTCAGCATACACGGACATTTTAATAAGGGACTCAAGCTGACCCTGGAATTTCTCGTAGGAGAAGTAAGGGTCAAACTGCTTATTTAATCTGGTGAGTTCAGCCTTGGCACTTGCTGAGGCAAAAAATGGGATACGCTTCCTGCCACCATTGTCCACAGCAGAAGACACTGCAAAGATATTTCCAAGAATCAGCCCAAGAAATCCTCCCGGAAGTGCCGCTGCAATGTAGGCAGTGAGAAGTGCCTGGGCAAGAGAAAAGCTTCCCTTATTGATGATCGGAAATGCTATCACCACACCTGCGGCAACAAGTCCCATTGTAATAAGGATGGTATTCCTGAAAATACTTTTATTTTTTGTTGTAGAGTTTGCCCTGACGTAATAATTGCCCACAACCCTCGGAAAGAGATCGGTGATCTTAAACTGTGTACCGCAGTAACTGCAACCGGTTATAAGTCTGCCCACAGGGCTTACGGCACCGCAGTTTGGGCAGGTTACCATGATGTTGTTGGTTTCGGCTTCATTTGGAGAATGTACAATAGCCGTGTACATGGTTTCTCCTGTAGTTTTACGGTACAGTACACCGGTCTGATCCTCAAAGGAAATGTCTCTTGTGACATCTTCAAAGGATATGTCGGTGGTGTACCAGTTAGACTTCTTTGAAGTTGTGGCAGTTCCGAAGCTGCCGCTCTTTAAAGGCAGAACCGTAGACTTCATGGTAAGACCTTCATTTTTAAGTCGGTTTTCCTGAAGCTTAAGAAAGTATGCAGTGTCACCATCGCAGCAGGAAGGATATCTTCCTGTTGTATTCCATTCATTTAATTCTTTGGCATATATATCATACATGCCCCTTGATTTGTCCCAGTAGGGAACAAAATCTCTGAATTTCTTACAGTCCCTGCTGTATTTTATAAAAAGCACTATTCCGATGATGCAGAGTATCACTCCTATGACCGGAAGCACAAGCTTCAAGTTGTTGTCCTCGTCTGTCTTCTCAAATAAATAAGCGATACAGACAGTTCCCGCTGCTGCAAGCACCAGTCCCCATGCCAGTGTCTTGGTGGCTGGCTCTTTAATGTCAAAATTTCTTCTTTTAGTTTTCATATCCGGAAAAATCCCCATAACACATTCCCCTTCTTTTTTTATATCAGACCATTAAATTTTGTGTGTAAGGTATCGCACATCACAAGATGAGTAACACACCCTGATGTAGATTCTAACATACTGTGTAACTTCATTTCAACAATGGTGATACAGCCACCATGATTGCCAGAAGAAACAGTATGTATGTAAGATTAAATAATACTATGCCGAGAATTTTTATTCCTTTGTTCCGGCTTTTACACAGGGGAAACTTCTGCTGCACGTTCAGATAGTTTGAGCTTATGAGTGTTATGCCGATAAGCATGGCAAAACACAGTATCCTGTCAAATACCAGCTCTGCCGGAGAAACATTTTTAACTGTCATCTGGGTGCACAGGGAAAATGCGAGTATGTAGCCGGTGGTGGCAAGAAGCATTTTCCAGGGAATCAATGTCCTAAAGCCCGGTGGGAGAAGTCTGGCTTTATCCGGAGGAATATGCCGGGACAGATGCTTTCCGTCACGACACTCAATGATAGCCGACTTTAATTCGTAGGTACTGTTATATCTGAACTGGGATATGAGGTAAGTGCACTGGGCTATTACCGGCGCATATACGGTGGTGTCAGGGACTATGCCCAGTTCTTCAAAGGATATCTTCATAAGCTTGCCAATGCCGTATATATCTGTCCTTGTGGATGAGGCACCAAAACCATACTGCTCAGGGGCTGCGTAGCCCTCTGTACCCATAAGGATGGTGTCACAGGTCTCATCAGGTGAATACTGCTTTGAAGCATTGAAGTCAATAAGGAACACGCTGTCAGAAGAAGAAATGATGATATTTTGTGGCTTGATATCCCTGTGGATGAGTGGGGGAGTAAGATCGTGAAGTCTGCCCACAATGTCACACAATTCCAGAATATACCGTATAACATCATCCATGAGAAGCTTCTTTTCTGCAATAAGCTCCCAAAGACTGACGCCGGATATATATTCCTCTATCAGGGTAAGTTTGTTATCTTCCTCATAATAATCTATGACATTTGGTACGCCATTTATGGGATTATTTTTCAGTTGTTTGTAGACATCACTGTTATAAATTGATAATATTTTCTTGACATATATTTTGCCGGTTTCCCGGTGCCTGACCAGATATACATGATCAGAATCACCGATGCCGGCAAGGTTTTGGTAATAAGATATGGAGAGTCTTTTTTCTATATCCACAAGGGTGCCTCCTTTCAAGGCAGGTATAAAATTTCAATTGTAATATACTGCATGGATTAAACGGCAGACTGTAATCTGACCGACAAAAAATAACATATATATGTTACATTATAGGAGGAAATTGATGTAAATGGAAGAAAAAAGTACAAAGGAACTGTCAAATGTTCTGAAAAACACGCATTTGTCAGGATTTAATAAATATTGCAGGGATAATATGGACAGCCTGGATACAGATTCAAGGGCATTTTATACATATGTAAGGGAGCTGATGGCAGAGAAAGAAATTACCCAGCACCTTGTATTTATGCGGGCGGATATTCCGGAGCGGTATGGGTACAAATTACTGTCCGGTGAACGGCGGACAAAGCAGAGGGACGTAATATTAAGGATATGCTACAGTGCGGAATTTACTCTCCCTGAGACCCAGAGGGCACTTAAGAAGTATGGAATGTCAGAGCTATATGCCAAGATACCCAGAGATGCTCTGATTATGATCGCGTTTAATGAGAGACCCGGAGATATAGAAACGGTTAATGAGGTCTTGATAAAAAACAATATGGAGCCTTTGAGAGCCAGTGGTCACCAGGAATAAGCACTATAAAAGATAAGAATAACTGTGCTGAGGATAGACACAATAAAAAACAATATAAGAATGATAAATTCCCCCTGTGGCGGGGAGAAACATTACCTTCGAATTATGCTAGAATCTTACTGGTTTCATTAATAAACATAAGGTAGGAGGAATTAAGTTTATGAAGGTATGGAAGCTGGTATCAGGAATTTTATCTATTGTTCTGTTTGTATTTGTAACCTTCCAGTCATGTGCGGCAGGAGTTGCCAATACCCTTTCTGAAAATGGTGAGGTGTCAGGCTCCGCAGGAGTTATGGTGGCAATACTTATGCTGGCAGGTGGAATAGTATCCATCGCCACAAGAAAGTCAGAGAAGAAGGGTGGCAATGTTGCCCTTATAGTTTTATTTGGACTGGCTGCAGTTGTGGGACTTATGAACTACGGCAGTTATTCAGATCTGGTGATCTGGTCGGTATGGTGTATCATCAATGCGGTGCTGGCAGTGGTTGCCATCATAAGATCACGGGTATAATCGGTACTGCGGAGCGCAAGGATACTATAGCTAAGGACATGAACGGACAAAAAATCCCGGAGGATAAAGGCGGGTGTCCGTAAAACAGTTAAGAACCACTTAATTTATTTTACGGCATCTGTCAGTCGGGATTGGTAGCAACAAAAATAGCGATACTTGGTTTGTATGAACCAGGTATCGCTTTTTTACTGTTTATAGCCATTTTGTAACGCACATAAGTTATGTTTTGAGGGGGATAGTATAGTAACACTCCTATACAAGAATCATGGCAAAAAGTAATTGCACCACAATCGAAAATCAAGCTAAAAGCGTTACATATTGGTAAGATTGGATTTGCCTTATTTACCGCTTCTTTCGCTTGCCTTTGCCATGAGGCTGATATGGTGCTTTTCCCCTCTGGCTGTATGGACTTTTCAGATGTGCGGACTTTTTCAGTACATTGATAACCGTCACAAATTCCTCTTGCATTAGCGTATCATAATCAATGCCGAGGGATGCAAGGAACACACGGGCCTTTTTCTCGTCCTCGCTGCCCTCGTAGCTCATGGCAGTTTTCAACTGCTTCTGTGCTTCCATTGCAGGAGTTTCCACATCGGCAGTCAGCGCATCCTTCCTGTGGGCATCCCGTATATCCCGCATAATGCCGTCAATATCCTGATGCACCACATGACCAAAATAATCGTCCTCGCTGATTTGCGCCAGCTCCAATGTACGGACATAGAGATCGTTTTCTCCGGGATTGTATTTTTCGATCACCTGCTGCCGGGTGGCATTTAGAACTGTATTCATATCATTGATGCGCATATCTGCGATCCGGTCAACAAAGATTTCAATATCCACCATCATGCGCTGAAAATCCTTGTGCAGAGCCATTTCACACAGCAGACGGGTATTGAGCTTTCCATTCTTTAACAGTGCAATCATATCATCACTCAAATGCAGATCATGAAGGCCTGTGTTTGGGTGATTTTTTGCTTCTGTCATGCCCATCGGATAATCCGTAGACACACTGTAGTATTTAGCCAGGGTGACAATGCTGAAAGGGCTAATGTCCTTGTAGTCATCAGCTTCATATTTTCCGAGGGCGGATTTGGAGATTCCCGTTTCCTCTGCAAGCTACTCCAAAGTCAGGTGCCGTTCCACACGCGGATCTTTTAATTTCTCCTGTATCGTCAGTTTTGGATTCATAATATCAATCCTTTTGCTGTTTTTCTTAATTATATCATACCATGTCTATAAGCGTGGAAATTTTCGATTTTTGACGCAAATTCCCACCCTTTCGATATACGGGAAAGGTCATGTTTTTTCGCTAAACTGTATATGTCGCGAGGCAATGCAGCTTGAAAACTACATGACCGTCCGAAGTAAATATGTCCCCCGGCGAAGTATTTGCGGCGATTGCGAAAGCAGGAGCATACCAAAGGGAACGAAACGCTGGGGTGAGATTCCCGGGCAGGAAGGTATTCGGGTAGAACGGCGAAACAGAGGTCAAAAAAGCACCGCTGATTTCAAACCATGTGAGATCAGTGAAAAATAAGCTATTTTTGTGCCACTATCCACGCGGAACAGCGATGCACCGAATAGCGAAGCACCGAATAGCGAAGCACTTTCATGGTTTAGTGTGACCATTTCCAGAAATTCGAAAAGCCAAGCGGAACTGTGAAATCGACAGGCTGCCCTTATGAACAGTGCATCATGGGCAGCAAATAAAAATGAAACACCAAAAACTGAAAATCACACTCTTGGGTGAACTGCGTTTTCGACGCAAATAATAAAGTTTGCCCAAGGACAAATACGAAAAGGAGATTTTTTTTATGGATACAAGAAACGAAATCAAATCTTATATTGTCCGGGAAGGCATGACTATGAGCGAGGTTGTTGGACGCCTTGCTGATGACTACGGATGGAGCAGCAGTGTTCCAAATCTGTCCGGCAAGCTGCGTCGGGATTCTCTGCGGTATCGGGAAGCGGTAGAACTGGCTGATGTGCTAGGCTACGAGCTTGTTTGGCAGAAGCGTAAGGGAGGGCGGTAATATCGAGAAGAAAATATATGGATATATCCGTGTAAGTACCCGAGAGCAGAACGAGGATCGGCAGCTTATCGCTCTGCGTGAGATCGGTGTCCCGGGAAAGAATATATATCTGGACAAGCAATCCGGTAAGGACTTTAACCGTCCGCAGTACAAGAAACTGCTGCGGAAATTGAAAAAAGACGATCTGCTCTATATCAAGAGCATCGACCGTCTGGGCAGAAATTATGAAGAAATCTTGGAGCAATGGCGTTTGCTGACCAAAGAAAAGGGTGTTGATATCGTGGTTCTGGATATGCCGCTGCTGGATACCCGACGGGGAAAAGACCTAATGGGAACATTTCTAAGTGATATTGTCTTACAGGTTCTGTCTTTCGTAGCAGGGAATGAACGTACAACCATCCGACAGCGGCAGGCAGAGGGTATTGCTGCTGCAAATGCTAAAGGAGTTAAGTTCGGCAGACCTCCGAAACCGCTTCCCGATAACTTCCATAGCTGCTATCAACGATGGAAGCAGGGTGAAATCACCGGAACTGCGGCAGCAAAAGAATGTGGGATGCCACTAGCCACATTTAGGTATCGGGCTGAGATTTACGAGAATACCTCTATTTCATAAATCACCCAATTTTGGTAAAGCATTAAAGAGGCAGGCAAAATAGAATACCCCTAAAGACATTTATCTATGGACCTAAACGAATTGCTTAACCAAGATGTTACCTCACCTATATATCATGGAAAAATAACTCAATCGAAAGATATAAAGAAAGTGGACGATTAAACTATGGAAGAAAAGAAACTTACAGGTTATGCCTCAATTGACAAACCTTGGCTGAAGTATTATACTGAGGATGCAATCAATGCTCCATTGCCGGAGTGTACGATCTTTGAGTATCTTTAGGGAAATAATAAAGATTTCCCCAAAGATATTGCACTTGAATATATGGGTAGTGAAATCAGCTACGGAGAATTATTTGTCCATATTGATGAATGTGTAAGCGCTTTGACTGCGCTGAAAGTCAAACAGGGCGACATTGTAACTGTTGCGATGCCCAGTACTCAGGAAGCACTGTATATGGTTTATGCACTGAACAAGATTGGTGCGGTCGCCAATATGATTCATCCGTTAGCAGGTGAAAAGGAACTGCTTCATTACCTCGATGAAGTTAACAGTGAAGTGGCAGTTCTTTTTGAGGGTACATATAAAATTATCGCCGATTCCATCCATACCACAGCGGTCCAAAAAGCCGTTGTCGTGTCTGCGGGTGATTCCCTGCCATTCGGAATTAAACAGTTGTATATGCTGAAAAACAAACTGCCGAAGTTTGCGCCTGATGGTATGTTTATGAACTGGAAGCAGTTTATTTCTCTGGGTAAGGGGATAAAGACTACTCCTGTTAAAAAAGATAGCAATGCTATGGCTGTTATCTCTCATACCGGTGGTACAACTGGCGAACCCAAGGGTGTTATGTGTTCTGATAGAAATATCAATGCCCTGATTTGGCAGATCGGTTGTAATCTTCCACATGGTCGTCAAGAGCGGTACCTTGTGGTTTTGTCTCCTTTCATCAATTACAGTTTGGTCAATGCTATGCTCGAACATTATCCTTTGGCTTCCGGGTCATTCTGATTCCTTCCTATGATCCAAATAAATTTGACGAGTATGTAAAGAAATATCGACCTAATCATATCAGCTCTATCCCTGCCTATTGGGAAGCTTGCCTGACCAATAAAAAGTTGAAGACAATGGATCTGTCTTGTCTAAAGTACATTCTGTATGGTGGAGATGCCATGAATGTAAAAAAAGGAGGCAGAGGTCAACGAATTGTTCCTGTCCTGTGGTGCACAGATGCCTTTGCGAAAAGGTTTGGGTTCTACTGAAATGATCAGCGCAGCTACCATTACCTATGATGATTGCAATATGCCTGGTAGTGTGGGAGCCCCGTTAGTCCGGGTGAATTGTAAAATTGTGGAGCCGGGTACTTTTGATGAACTGATCTACAATCAGGAAGGTGAAATCTGCATTGCCGGCGATACGCTGATGTTAGGTTACTATAACAAACCCGAAGCGACTGACGAAATCGTAAAAATCCATCCTGATGGAGAACGTTGGATTCATACTGGTGATCTTGGATACATCACTGAAAAAGGTGTGCTGTTTATCACTGGGCGCATTAAACGAATCATTATGACCAAGGGCAAAGATGGTGTCGTGACCAAAATGTTCCCTGATAGAATTGAAAAGGCAGTCCTAGAACATCCAGCAGTTGGCTTGTGTTGCGCAATCGGTGTTGAAGATGCGGCAAGAATTCATTATGCAAAAGCTGTAGTTGTCTTGAATGAAGGCTTTACAACAAGTGAGAAATTAACTCAACAAATTATCGAAAATTGCAAGCAGAAGCTACCTGAGTACATGGTTCCTGAAGCAATTGAGTATCGATCTGATTTGCTGAGAACAGAACGTGGCAAAGTTGATTACAGAGCATTGGAAAAAGAAGCAGAGAACTGTTGAAGTGTGAGGCAATAATAAGCTCACTCTTTTAACAAAGGGATAACATTAAGTAAACATGGAGGTGATGAAATGACACAGAAAGATTGGATTTTGCTGATAGTTCCTATATTGTGTAATGGCGTAGTTGTTTTTATTTTGCAGAAAATATATGAGAAGCGGCAACTTGCTATTGCCGCAAAGCAAAAATACGTGTCCATTTTGCAAGAGAAAATTGATGTGGCATTGTCATTGTTTATCAAGGTACTCCAATCCTCTGGGAAGGATATGGAGCAAATTAATTATTTGAATCAGTTTGCTCAAAGCTTCTCTGATATTCATTATTACTATCAACAGAACACTGTAATATTTAGTGCAATTGAAAAGGATATGAATAAAGCACTGGAAGTATACAGCAGGATGCAAAGCATTTGTCAAAGTATGAATAGCGACAAAAACAACATTGCGACAAGTATCCAACTTGAAGATAATTTAAGAGCACTATACAGAATCTTGCAAAAAATGCAAACGAAATGCATTAACTACAAAATCTAAAAGGGATACATACACAGAATTTGAAATGCGTATTCTGTGCAAATGTTTCAGTAAATTTACCAGTGGCGAACGGTTTATCAATTATTCATCGCTGCCAAGTAAGAGAAATTACATATCGCCACATAGACCGCTTGCAAAATGCGTAGGCGGTCTTTTTATTGTATGGCAATCCTTAATAAAACCCCCTGCATAGCAGGGGGTTTTATTAAGGATTGCCATACAAAGAAAACGGCGTGACCGAAGTCACGCCGTCCCCTGAAAACACATCGTTTTCAGACTTTTTTGATTAAAACTGTTTTACGAACCCCGCCCTAAGCCTCCGGGATTTTTTTACATGTAATTTACCTGGCTCTGGTAATGTATTTTACATTAGACGCCTATCTTTATCATATATAGGAAAGATAGCCGATATATTATATTGGCAGTGGGGCAAAGGTAGGTGTGTGTTATGAAAAATAAGATATGGAATTTACTTGATAAAAATGCATGTGACAAGCCACGCAAGGAAAAAATCTTTCTGGTCTGCTACATGCTTTTTTGCGCGGTTGTGGGAGCGGTGACCTGGCTTGCTGTAGGCAGGTTTATTTTTTCCGGGCTTCCATGGCTTATATGCTTCATAGGATATCCGGGCATATTCATAGGCTTTTTCGGCGGTATACTGTACATTTATCAAAAATAAGTTTTCATAAGCTTTACGCTTAATTTACATTCGGTTGATTGTTGTTTTTACATGAGGTCAATAAGATGTGTTTTGTAAACGAAAGCGCTTAGTGATAAAAAAAGAAAAAGAAAAGAAGAATCGAGGAAAACAAAAATGAAAAAAGGTTTTTTAACAGCAGTTATTGCAGCAGGAATGATGGCAGTGGCACTTACAGGCTGCGGCTCAAAGAAAACAACAAATAATGACAATGGAACTACAGGAGATTCAGCTGCTAAAGGAACAACAGCAAGCAGCCAGGCGTCAGCGGATTTAAGCGGAACCATCAGCCTTGCAGGATCAACATCAATGGAAAAGCTTTGTGAGGCAATGTCAGAGAGCTTCATGGCTAAGTATCCCGGAGTGACAGTTACAGTAGAGTATACAGGTTCAGGTGCCGGCCTTGAATCACTGGCAGCAGGCAGCGTTGATATAGGAGATGCTTCACGTCATCTTAAAGATGATGAGACAGCATCAGGTTCAGTAGAGAATGTTGTAGCACTTGATGGTATTGCGGTTATCACAGATAAGAGCAACACAGTTGCAGATCTTACATCAGAGGATCTTGCAAAGATATACACAGGCGAGATCACTAACTGGAAGGATTTAGGTGGAAATGACGAAGCAATCGTTGTACTTGGAAGAGAGGCAGGCTCAGGTACCAGAGATGCATTCGAAGAGCTTCTTGATGTAAAGGATAGCTGTACATATGCCCAGGAGCTTGATTCAACAGGCGCAGTACTTGCCAAGGTTGGTTCAACAACAGGTGCTATTGGTTATGTTTCACTGGATGTTGTTGATGACACAGTAAATGCAGTATCGGTTGACGGTGTAGAGCCAACAGAAGAGCAGATTCTTGCAGGAAAATACAAGTTATCAAGACCATTTGTAATGGCTACAAAGGGTGAGATCAGTGAACAGAACGACCTTGTTAAGGCATGGTTTGATTATATTAAGTCAGATGAAGGTAAGGAAGTTATAAAGGCGGTAGGACTTATCATTTCGGAATAGGAGCAACTTATGAAGAAGAAAGCAATTATAGAGAAAACAGCCAGAATAATATTCCTGGTATGTGCGGTAATAGCTATATTTGCAGTGTGCTCCATTACAGTATATATGTTTATAAAGGGAGCCCCGGCACTGAAAAAGGTTGGGGTTTCTGATTTATTATTCAGTAATAAATGGCAGCCTACGGCAAAGGATCCATCCTATGGAATATTATACATAATCTTATCATCTATAGTGGCAACTGCTGTATCAGTACTGATCGGAGTTCCTATAGGACTACTGACAGCAGTGTTCTTATCTGAGATGGCAGGTAAGAAGGTGGGAAATATAGTCGGAAGCACAGTTGAACTTCTTGCAGCTATACCATCAGTTATATATGGTCTCATCGGTATGATGGTGCTTAATCCCTTCATGTACAAGCTGGAGAAAAGCATATTTGCCGGAGACAGCAGCCATCAGTTCACCGGTGGCTCCAATCTTATGTCAGCAATAATAGTGCTTGCCATAATGATACTTCCTACGGTAATAAGTATCAGTACTTCATCACTTAAGGCGGTAAATGGCAGTTTAAGATCTGCGTCTCTTGCGCTGGGAGCAACTAAGATACAGACCATATTCAAGGTAGTTATCCCATCAGCCAAGTCGGGAATACTCACCGGTGTGGTTCTCGGAATAGGAAGAGCTCTTGGTGAAGCAATGGCAATAAACATGGTTGCCGGTGGAGCAGTAAATCTTCCGTTGCCATTCAGCTCGGTAAGAACCCTTACAACTCAGATCGTAAGTGAGATGGGATATTCATCAGGTCTTCACAGACAGGTATTGTTCACAGTAGGACTTGTACTCTACATATTTATAATGATAGTAAATTATCTGTTGCTTAAAGCCAGAAGAAAGGGGTGCATGGATGAATAGCAATAACAGATCCGGAAAGATAAAGGATTATCTCATGTATGCCCTGATATACATTTGTGCGGGATTTTCGGTTATCCTGCTGGTGGGCATCATATTGTATGTATTTGCCAAGGGAATAAAGAACGTTGACTGGTCCTTCCTTACATCAGTAACCAGCGTTCTTAAGGGAACAAAGGGAATAGCGGGAAATATAGTAAATACCCTTATCATAATATTGATAACCATGGTGATAGCTACTCCTATAGGAATCGGTTCCGCCATATATCTTAACGAGTATGCAAAGCCCGGAAGGTTAGTAAGCATAATCGAGTATGCTACAGAGACACTGGCAGGTATACCATCAATCATATTCGGTCTCTTTGGTATGATGTTTTTTGTAGAGAAGCTAAAGCTCGGATATTCTCTTTTGGCAGGCTCATTTACTCTTATACTTATGATACTGCCGCTTATTACAAGAAATACCCAGGAGGCATTAAAGACTGTGCCTGCAAGCTATAGGAGCGGAGCCATAGGACTTGGATCCGGCAAATGGCACATGATCCGTACCATATTGATACCTAGTGCGATGCCCGGCATTATTACCGGTGTGATCCTTGCCATAGGAAGGATCGTTGGAGAGTCTGCAGCGTTGCTGCTTACAGCAGGAAGTGCCAAGCTTCTGCCGCAGACTTTTGAACAGCTGTTAAAAAAACCTGCACAGTCAGGTGGTACACTGACAATACAGATGTATCTCTCGGCTACCAGTGAGGGAGACTTTGATACAGCATTCGGAATTGCTGTGGTGCTTCTGGTGATAGTATTACTTATAAATATAGGTACTAAGGCACTTACAAGACATTTTGATGTCAGCAGAAAGGATTAATTTTATGAATAAGACAAAGATACTTGTGGAGGATCTTCATCTGTATTACGGCGAAAACCATGCGTTAAAGGGCGTAAATATGGATATAAAAGAAAATGCCATCACAGCGTTTATCGGACCTTCAGGATGTGGTAAATCCACTTTCTTAAAGACCTTAAACAGAATGAACGATCTTGTGGACAATGTAAGAATCACAGGAACTGTAAAGCTTGATGGCGAAGATATATATGGAAAAAATATTGATACCACTATTTTAAGGAAGAAGGTAGGCATGGTATTCCAGCAGCCGAACCCATTTCCGATGAGTATATATGACAATATAGCTTATGGTTCCCGTGTCCATGGAATTAAGGATAAGAAGAGCCTTGATAGGATTGTGGAGGATAGCTTACGAGGTGCTGCTATCTGGGATGAAGTTAAGGACAGACTGAAGAAATCAGCGTTGGGCTTGTCAGGAGGCCAGCAACAGAGGATTTGCATTGCAAGAGCGCTTGCAGTAGAGCCGGAGGTGTTATTGATGGATGAGCCTACATCTGCCCTTGACCCTATTTCTACCACAAAGATAGAGGATCTTATGGAGGAGCTTAAGAAAAAATATACTGTTGTGGTGGTTACTCATAATATGCAGCAGGCTGCCAGAGTGTCAGATTACACTGCATTTTTTCTTGTCGGTGAGATGGTTGAGTATGGAGAGACAAATGCCATATTCAAGTTCCCGCAGGACAAGAGGACGGAGGATTATATCACCGGTAGATTTGGTTAAAGTGACTATGAATTTGACGGGGTATATATAAATAGTACGAGGAGGAAAATTCATGCGAAATAAATTTAATGAGCAGCTTGTTGAGCTTAACAACGAGATGATAAGCATGGGCATAATGATAGAAAAGTCTATTTCCAAGACAGTAGAAGCTTTGAATAATGGCAACATAGAACTTGCCGGGAAGATCATGGAAGGAGACGAGCAGGTTGACCGTGCTCAGAAGAAGATAGAGAATATATGCTTTAATCTTATAGTTGAGCAGCAGCCGGTAGCCAAAGATCTAAGGACGATCACTGCAGCACTTAAGATGGTTACCGATATGGAAAGGATTGGAGACCATGCGGCAGACATATCAGAGATAACAGTATTTCTTGCCAGGAACAATATAAAGGTAAACTTCGATCACATAGGCAAGATGGCAACTGAAACAGTTATGATGCTTAATCACAGCATTGAGGCTTATGTTGAAAGAGATAGAGAGAAAGCAAGAAAAGTCATTGAGCATGATGATGTGGTTGATGAACTATTTAATCAGGTAAAGGATGATATTATCGCTCATATCCGCAGTAATCCTGATGCAGGTGAAGAGGCGGCGGATCTTCTTATGGTTGCCAAGTACTTTGAGAGAATCGGAGATCACGCTACTAATATAGCTGAGTGGGTTATATATTCACTACAGACAGTAGATGACAAGCCTGAAATTTAGGTATATTTAATCTAAAGATCTTTCTCACAAATTAAAAATTAAATGAATTCAATGTAAAAAAAAAAAAAAAAAAAAAAAAAAAAAAAAA